>Ga0265296_1001238_pt1 | contig 30360 bp, 27 predicted proteins | sample MunlanPumphouse1_FD_189073 | JGI IMG/M metagenome (GOLD analysis project Ga0265296, IMG submission 189073) | Groundwater microbial communities from a municipal landfill in Southern Ontario, Canada - Pumphouse #1 | ecosystem: Environmental > Aquatic > Deep subsurface > Groundwater | place... | reverse complement strand
CCCGCACGTCCGTCAGGCCCAGAAGATAGTCCGGACTGTTGGGAATGCGCGAGGGCGCCTGATAGGTCAGGATTTCCCGCACCAGGCCGACCGGGGCGGCGAAGAGTTCGTCGCCCAGGCCGAAGGTCACATATTGCCCCTCAGAGGCGCCTTGTCCCTTGGCGGTTTCGGACATCAGGCGCTCTCCCGGAAGTCCATGTCCTCGTCGTCCGCGCCGCCGACCGCCATGTCCAGGGCGAAGCCCTTGGCGCGGGCCTGCTGGGCGTGGACGGCGGGCTTGGCCGGCGCAGCCTTGGGCGTCGGGCGGGCCGCCGGCTTGGCCGGGGCCTTGAAGCTCGAGACCCGGGCCTGAGCACGGGCAGGGACTCTTTCGGCGTCCGTGCGGAAGAAGGCGATCGAGGTCTGCAGTTCCTCGGCCTGGGCCGCCAGTTCCTCGGAGGTGGCCGACATTTCCTCGGCCGCGCCGGCGTTCTGCTGGATCACCTTGTCCAGTTGCTGGATGGCCTCGTTGATCTGGCTGGCGCCGACGTCCTGCTCGCGGCAGGCGGCGCTGATCTCCGAGACCAGTTCGGCGGTCTTGCGGATGTCCGGCACCAGGCGTTGCAGCATCTCGCCGGCTTCCTGGGCCGCCTTGACCGTATCGCCCGACACCGCGCCGATTTCGGCGGCGGCCGTCTGGCTGCGTTCGGCCAGTTTGCGCACTTCCGAGGCGACGACGGCGAAGCCCTTGCCGTGCTCCCCGGCGCGGGCGGCCTCGACCGCCGCGTTCAGGGCCAGCAGATCGGTCTGACGCGCGATCTCCTGCACGATGCCGATCTTGTCGGCGATGGTGCGCATGGCGTCCACCGCCCGATTGACCGCCTCGCCGCTGGCCTCGGCGTCCTTGGACGACTGACGCGAGATCTTCTCGGTCTGGGCCGCGTTGTCGGCGTTCTGCTTGATGTTGGCGGCCATCTCTTCCATCGAGGCCGAGGCCTGTTCGGCGGCGGCGGCCTGTTCGGTCGCCCCCTGGCTCATCTGTTCCGACGTCGCCGAAAGCTCCTGGCTGCCCGAGGAGACGTTGTCCGCGGCCGCTAACGCGTCGCCGACCACGCTGCGGAGGCGTTCGATCATCCGGTTAAGGTCGCCCAGCATGTCGCCGATTTCGTCCCGACTGGTGACGACGACCGCCTGGGTCAGATCGCCTTCGGCGACGGCGCGAACGGCCTCAGTGGCGCGGATCAGTCCCTTCCGAACAATCAGCGTGATGCAGACACAACCGAAGACCGCAGCGAATAGAGCGAAGGCGCTGGCGACGATCAGCCCTACACGCGCTTCCTCAAACACCGCATTGGCGCCCTCCTCGGCCTGCGCCATCAGCGCCTTGTCCGTCGCGACGATGTTTTGGGCGGCGTCCTCGATCGCAGAAAGGCTGGCGCGCGCTTCGTTCAACATCAACGCCTTGGCGCCGACGTCGTCGCCGGCGAGAGCCAGCCTGTGAATTTCTTCGCTGATCGGCTTGTATTCTGACCAGGCGTTCGCGAGCGAAACCCACTCGGCCTTGGCGTCTGCCGATGCGGCCGCCTGGCCTTGAGCCAGCAGGTCTTCCAACATGCCTCGGCCCCGGCCTACCTCTTCGGAAAACTCACGCACCGCTTCAGGGTCGGTGGTCAGGAGCATGCCGCGCTCACGCCTCACATAGCTGCTGAACTCGGTCTGGATGCTCTGGGCCCGGCTCAGTTGGGCGGCCGGTCCGGCGACAACCTCATGGATGGCGGCGTGCAGAGACGAAAGATGACTGAGGGAAACGCCGACTAAAACGGCGATCGCCGCGATCAGCACCCCGAACGTCAGGATCAACTTGGCCTTGATGGTGAAACGCATAGCCTATCTCCCGAAAAATCGATCATGACGAGCGACGGACGCCACTGGCGAGCGTGCACCCTGGTGCAGATTGCAGACAGCCGAACATCCGAGGGCGGTCAGGACGAAAGCCAGCGCCATCTGAATGACGAGCGAGCCATCGACCGGGAAAGTCGACCCTCGGAGGCTCGCAACATCACGAACCTCGACAGCCACATCCACTGGTATGCGTATTCTCATATCTCGTCCCATCCCCACGGCGCGCTAAAACACAACCCGAACGCACCATCCAGGGATATGGTTAAACCGACTTCAAACGCCTGATAGGGAGTTGTACCTAGAGATAAGCCTCTAAGATTGGTGGTTTTTTTTGATCAACGAAGGTCGAACCGCAGCCCGCCAGCCATGCACTTTCAGGTCGTTCCGCCACAGATTTTCACCCCGCCTGAAACACATCTACGGGTCGCAACACGCAGCAGATCGTGGAATTTCACAGCAAGCCCACGTCCGAATTCCCGCTACGATCCGTCGGACTGACGAGACGGTCCGGGCGACCCGGAAGCCGGTTCCGGCATTGGGGCGGAGATGGCTCCTATTTGCTTTCTACAGACCGAAAAGGATTGGGGAGGGGTGCGGCCATTATCTCCCCGTTAACCATCCTCCCGGCATTTTCTGCCCAGTGATTTGCGGGAGCGTGGGCCGATGAACGGCGCGGAAGTTCTGGATGTAGGGCGCGACGCCATCTGGCTGACCATCCAGCTGTGCCTGCCGGTCCTGCTGGTCGGCCTGGTCGTCGGCGTCGTGATCGGCCTGTTCCAGGCCCTGACGCAGATTCAGGAACAGACCCTGATCTATGCGCCCAAGATCATCGCCATCTTCGTGTCCCTGTTGCTGTTCCTGCCGCTGATGGGCGCCCTGCTCGGCGGGTTCATGCGCCAGATCGCGGCGCGCATCGCGGGCATGTAGTGGAGGCTTACGCCACCGCGGATCAGGTCTGGGCCGGGGGGCTGATCTTCGCCCGCATCGGCGCGATCCTGATGCTGATCCCCGGCTTCGGGGAAACCTATGTGCCGCCGCGCATCCGCCTGTCGCTGGCCCTGCTGATCAGCCTGGCGCTGTGGCCTGTGGTGCGCGACAGCCTGCCGGGCCTGCCCGAGACCCTGGGCGGCATGGCCGGGTGGGTGATCCGCGAGGTGGTGGTCGGCCTGATGATCGGCATGCTGCTGCGCATGTTCCTGACGTCGCTGATGACGGCGGGCGAGATCGTCTCGCTGCAGACCACCCTCAGCTTCGCCCAGACGGCCAATCCGCTACAGGCCCAGCCGGGGTCGACGGTCGGTTCGTTCCTGCTGCTGTTCGGGGTGACGCTGATCTTCGCCACAGACACCCACCACCTGTTCATCGCCGGCATGGTCGGTTCCTACAGTCTGATCGCCCCGGCCAAGCCCCTGATCATGGGGGATTTCACCGAGATGGCGGTGCGGACCCTGGGGGACAGCTTCCTGCTGGGGGTGCAGTTGGCGGCGCCGGTTCTGGTGTTCGCCCTGATCTTCAACCTGGCCTCGGGCCTGATCGCGCGGGTCATGCCGTCGTTCCAGGTCTATTTCGCCGCCGCGCCTCTGAGCGTCATCCTGGGCCTGTCGATCTTCGCGCTCAGCCTGGGCGCCCTGGGCACCGTCTTCATCGACCGCTACCGCCGCCTCGCCGAGGTGTTCGCGGCCGGCGCCTTCGGGGGAGGGGCGGGTGGCTGACGACACCGATCCCGAGTCGAAAACAGAAGACGCCACCCCCCGAAAACTCGAGGACGCCCGAAAGAAGGGCGACGTCGCCAAGTCTCAGGACGTCGGCCAGGTGCTGTCCCTGGCCGGGGCGGCGGCGGTGATCCTGGGCGCCGGGGGCTGGTTCGCCGGGTCGATGGCGCAACAGCTGCTGCCCTTTATCGCGGCCCCTCACCAGATGCTGGGGATGCTGGATTCGGGGGCGGGGGCTCAGATTCTGGCCCAGGCTCTTTGGGCCATGACCCCCTTCCTGGGAGCGGTCATGCTGGCGACCATCATCGGCGGGGCGGGCGGACACCTGGCCCAGTCCGGCCTGATCTTCACCGCCGAAAAGCTGAAGCCGAAATGGTCGTCGGTGAACCCGATGTCGGGGTTCAAGCGCATCTTCGGCCCCGACGGCCTGATGCAGTTCGTCAAGACCTTCCTGAAGCTGATCGCCGTCTGCGTCGTCTGCTGGATGGTGCTGAAGCCCCATGTCCGCGAGTTCGAGAACATGGTCACCCTGAGCCCGGCCGCCCTGCTGCCGCTGGCGCGGGACATGGCCCTGGCCCTGTTCGTGGCGGCCATCATCCTGTTGGGGGCGACGGCCGGAGCCGACTTCATCTGGCAGAAGATGCGCTTCGCCAAGCGGATGCGGATGACCAAGGAAGAACTGAAGGAAGACTACAAACAGTCCGAGGGCGATCCCCACATCAAGGCCAAGCTGAAGCAGATCCGCATGCAGCGCAGCCGCCAGCGGATGATGGCCAATGTGCCCAAGGCCACGGTCATCGTGACCAACCCGACCCACTATTCGGTGGCCCTGCGCTACGAACCCAGCGAGGGCGACGGGGCGCCGGTCTGTGTGGCCAAGGGGGTCGACGCCCTGGCCATGCGTATCCGTGAAGTCGCCAAGGAACATGGCGTGCCGATCGTCGAGAACGTCCCTCTGGCCCGCGCCCTTTACGCCTCGGTCGAGATCGACGCCGTCATTCCCAAGGAACATTTCGAGGCCGCCGCCAAGATCATCGGCTTCGTGTTCCAGTCCCGCAAACGTCGGTAAGACCCCCGTAAGGCTTGGCGCCGGATTTGGGGGTATGATCAGACCACTGATTCGCGAGGCCGCATGAAGCCCAACCGTCGCCTTCCGTTCGACCTGCTCTCCGTTGCGACGGCGTTCGGCGTGGTCGTGGCCGTCGCGGCCCTGGCCTATCCGGCCTTCAAGGCCAATCCGATGTCGGGGCCGGGCATGATCCTGATCGTCACGGCGGGTCTGATCGCCCTGATCGGCCTGTTCGGTTTCCGCCGCGCCGAGACGGTCAAGCCGTCCAGCGACGTGGCCGTGGACATGCTGGACGCCATGGCGGAGCCGGCGGCCCTGGTGTGGGAGACGGGCCAGGTCCTGGCCTTCAACGGCGCCTGGGCCCAGTCCAACGGCACGACCACCGCCCTGCCCCGCGGCAAGTCGGCCCAGGCCCTGTACATGGCCTTCGCCCAGGCGCGCCGGGGCGAGCCGGGCCACGCCATCGTCCAGATCGGCGACCGCGAGGTCGAGGTGGTGATCGGCAAGGCCGGCCCCGACCGGTATCTGATGCGGGTCGCGCCCGAAGCCGTCCTGCCCCTGCCCGTGGCGACGGCCCCGACGAACGGCGCGGCGACGGGCGAATCCCGCGCCATGGCGGCCGGCGCTCCCTTCGGCTCGGCCGTGATCGACGGCCCCGACCTGTTCGCCGGCCGGGCGCAGGAGGCCAACGCCGCCCTGGCCGTGCTGACCGGCCCCAACGCCGCGCGCGACGCCGCCTTCGGCCATCTGTTCGACCCGACGGGCGTGGCCGAGGCGCGGGTCAAGCTGGCGGCCGGGTCGTCCGGCCCCATCGAACTGGTCGCCCGCGCCTATCCCGACAAGATGCTGCACCTCTATGTGGCGCCAGAGGGCGAACAGAAGCGCATCTGGCTGTTCGACGTCTCGGCGCAGAAGTCGATGGAGCTGCAGCTGTCGCAGGCCCAGAAGATGCAGGCCGTGGGCCAGCTGGCCGGCGGCGTGGCCCACGACTTCAACAATCTGCTGACGGCCATCCAGTTGCAGCTGTCGGGCCTGCTGGAGCGGCATCCGGTCGGCGACCCCTCCTACGAGGGGCTGAACGAGATCCGCCAGACCGCCATTCGCGCCGCCGACCTGGTGCGCAAGCTGCTGGCCTTCTCGCGCAAGTCCACGGTGCGGCGCGAACGGCTGGATCTGGGCGAGCTGGTCGGGGAGTTCGCCATCCTGCTGCGTCGCCTGCTGCGCGAGGACGTTCGGCTGGAGACCGACTACGGCCGCGACCTGCCGGTGGTCCTGGCCGACAAGAGCCAGCTCGAGACCGCCGTCATGAATCTGGCCGTCAACGCCCGCGACGCCATGCGCGGCGTGGTCGAGCCGGGCGACGCGGTCGTCACCATCACCACCCGCCGCCTGACCGCCCAGCAGGCGCGCGAGATGGGCTGGCCCGACGCTCCCACCGATGAGGTCGCCCTGATCGAGGTGTCGGACACCGGCCCCGGCGTGCCGCCTGAACTGGTGGACAAGATCTTCGAACCCTTCTTCACCACAAAGGCGGTGAACGAGGGCACCGGCATGGGCCTGGCCACCGTCTACGGCATCGCCCAGCAGGCCGGCGGCCATATCTCGGTCAGCAATATCGAGGGCCCGCACGGCATGAGCATGGGCGCGGCCTTCCGCATCTTCCTGCCGGCCGCCGGCGAGGCGGAACTGGCCGAGGTTCAGCCGGTCGAGGTCAAGGTCAAGGCGCCGCGCGACCTGTCGGGCGCCGGCCGCATCCTGTTCGTCGAGGACGAGGACGCCGTGCGCGGCATCGCCGCCCGCCTGCTGCGCCAGCGCGGCTATGAGGTGATCGAGGCCGCCGACGGCGAGGAGGCCCTGATCCTGGCCGAGGAATACGCGGGCCAGATCGACATGATGATCTCCGACGTCATCATGCCCGGCCTGGACGGCCCGTCCCTGCTGAAGAAGGCGCGCAAATACCTGGGCGACGCCCCGGTCATGTTCATCTCAGGCTATGCGGAAAGCGACTTCTCGGACCTGCTGCAGGACGAGGTCGGGGTCTCCTTCCTGCCCAAGCCTCTGGACATCAAGACCCTGGCGGAACGGGTGAAGCAGGAACTGCACGCGGGCTGAATCCACGTCGCGGTTCAAAACGGCCGTTCAGGCGGCCCTGCGCGCGGCGGAGGGGGATTTCACATACAGGCCCTTGCGGCCGGTGACGGGGCGGAAGGCGACGGTCTCGCCTTCCAGCCGTTCATCCATGCCCAGGAACAGGCAGCCGTCGTCGACCAGGCGGCGTTCCAGCCCGTCCAGCACGCGGGCGCGGCGCGAGGGCTCCATGTCCCCGAGCACGTAGCGGCAGAAGATGACGTCGAAACGGGCCTCGTCGGTCGGCTCGTCCAACAGGTTTGCGCGTCCGAAACGGACGGTGTCGGCCAGTTCGGCGCGGACGCGCCAGTTGTCCTCGGCCGGCTCGAACCAGCGCAGCATGGTCTTGGCGGTCAGACCGCGCTGGATCTCGAAGCCGGTATAGAGGCCTGAACGCGCCTTCTCGATCGCACGCTGCGACAGGTCGGTGGCCGTCAGATCCAGCGGAACGCCGATGTCCAGCCCCGCCATGGCGATCGACCAGGCCTCCTGCCCCGTCGAACATCCGGCGGACCAGACCTTGACCCGGCCGTTCGGCCGGGCGCGCGACAGGGCCGGCAGAAGTTCCTTCTCCAGCACGGTGAACGGGGTGCGATCGCGACGGAACCAGGTTTCGGCGTTCAGCAGGGCCTCGATCACAGCCCAGCCCAGGGAGGCGACCGGATTGGCCCAGAGATTCGTCAGCAGGGCCTCGACATTGGCGTAGCCTTCACGACGCGCGATCGGTCCCAGCCGGTGTTCGGCCAGGTGAATGCGATCCCGCGCCAGCCGATAGCCGGCGCGGGTGGCCAATAGTCCCTGAAGCTTGTCGAAGTCCTCGGGTGTCATGCCGCGATCGCGCCGACCTCCATCAGCTTGGACTGAAGAATTTCGCCGTCAAAAGGTTTCATGACATAGTCGTCGGCCCCGGCGGCCAGGGCCTCGGCGATCCGCTCAGGCCGGGTTTCGATGGTGCAGAACAACACCTTCGGAACCTCTCCTCCGGGCGAGGCGCGCAGGCGGCGCAAGAAGGTCAGCCCGTCCATCACCGGCATGTTCCAGTCGATCAGCAGCACGTCGGGCATGACGCCTGAGCAATAGGCCAGGGCCTCGGCGCCGTCCGCAGCCTCGTCGACCTCGTAGCCGAGGCCCTCTACGATCCGGCGGGCGACCTTGCGAATGATCCGGCTGTCATCGACGATGAGGCAGGTTTTGAAATCCAAGACGGGCTCCCCGGCGCCGGACCTTCAGCAGAAGTCACGCGTCGTAGCAGCATCGCCCGATTCCAGTTAACGAGTCGTTGGGAAAGCCTCACACGGGCATTCGCGCGACCAGGACGACGCGGCCGTCCTCGACCGTCACATGCAGCGAGCCGCCGGCCTCGACCACGGTCAGCCACAGCCAGTAGGGCTGGATCCACTGCCCCGCCAGCCCTTCGATCAGGCGCTCGCCGGCCAGGCCCGTGACCGCCTCCGGCTTCAGCCGGGCGCGGGCGCCCTCGGCGAATCCCTCGATGAACAGGAAGCCGTTCTCGACGCGCGACTGGATCACCGCATCGCCCCCCATCGGCAGGGCGCCGACGGTGAGATAGGCCAGATTGGTCAGGGCGCGCGCCTGGGGCTTGGAAAACTCGCCCTCGTGGATGCGCCAGTCCAGCGAGGCGCGCCCGCCCTCGGTCAGACCCGTGACCAGAGACTGAAGCTCGCGTGCGGTGAACCGTTCGCTGGTCGTCGCCGCGCCGAAGGCGACGCGGGCGAAATGGACCAGGGCGACCATCTTGCGGGCGCTCTGTTCGATCAGGGACAGGGCGTCCTCGCGCATGTCCTGGGCCGAAGGATCGCGCATGAGATCCAGGCCCGAGACGATCGCGCCCGACGGGCTGATGAAGTCGTGGCACAGTTTGGCGGCGACATAGGTGGCCAGTTCGATTCCGTCGACAGGCAGGTCCAGCGGGGCTTTGGCGGCGTCGGTCGAATTCATGGAGGCCAGCATACTCTCGTCGGCGTTCAGGTCACAGTTCATGTCGTGCGCGAAGCTGACGTGATTTGCCGGTTCATGGAACCGCCGCAATGGTCTATCGAGCCCATAATGACGACCTCCCCCACGAACACCCTGGCCCTCGACCTGGAGTCCGGCGCCCTGGCCTTGGCCATCGCCGAGATCGCCGAAGACGCCGCGCGCCTGATCCTGCCCTACTGGCGCAATAACACCGCCGTCGAGACCAAGTCGGACGACAGTCCCGTCACCCAGGCCGACCGCGCCGCCGAGGCCCTGATCCTCGAACGGCTGGCCGCCCTCTATCCCGGCGTCCAGACGGTGGCCGAAGAAGCGGTGGCCGCGAACGGCGCCCCGGCCTCGGCCGAGGACTGGTTCTGGCTGATCGACCCGCTGGACGGCACCAAGGGGTTCGTGCGCGGCGGCGAGGCCTTCACGGTCAACATCGCCCTGATGCATGCAGGCTATCCCGTCGCGGGCGTGGTCACGGCTCCGGCGACGGCCACGACCTGGCGCACGGACACGCCGGGCGGCGGCGCCTTCCGTCGTCAGTACGGCGAGCAGCAGGAGGGCGAGGCCCACGCCGGCGCCGAATGGCGGCCGATCAAGGTCCGCGACCGCCCGCAGGAGGGCATGGCCCTGCTGAGCCACAGCGTCACCGATGAAGAGGCTGCGCGCCTGGCGGCCCGCCACGGCTGCACCCGCTGGCAGGGCACGGACTCCTCGCTGAAATTCTGCCTGATCGCCGAGGGCCGCTTCGACGCCTATCCGCGCTCCGGCCCGACCTCGGAATGGGACACTGCGGCCGGTCAGGCCGTGCTGGAAGCCGCCGGCGGCCGCGTCCTGGCCGACGACGGCCAGCGCCTGGCCTACGGCAAGCCCAAATTCCTCAACGGACCCTTCGTCGCCATGGGCGGCTGAGGCTTAGATCTAAAGCCCCGCCTTCCACAGCAGCATCCCGGCCCGGTCGGCCAGGGCCGGCACGCCCAGTTCGCGCGCGGTCAGGACGGCTTCGTTCAGGATCAGGTGCAGGTGGGCGGGCGCAGGGCCGCCCAGGCGATGACGGGCCAGGGCCAATTCGGCCAGACCGATCTGGTCGGCGGCCCAGTCCAGCGGCGCAGCGGCGGCGAGCCGGTCGCGCAGGCGGGCCTCCATCAGCTCCAGCCCCGTCAGGTCGCGCACAGCCTCGGCCAGGGCGATCTCGCGCGATACCCGGCGTTCGCGCACCAGGGCGCCGATGATCAGGCCGCGCCCCTGGGTCAGGGCCTCGGCCTGGTTCAACAGCATCAGGGGCGTGGCGTCGTCGCCGGCGCGCAGCACCTGAATGACGGCCCAGTCCAGCGGGCTGTGGTCGGGCGTGAACTGATCGGCGGCGGCGTCGAACATCATCCGTCCCTGGGCCAGGGCCTCGGCATGATCGGCGACGGAGGCCAGGGCCGAAAGACCCGCGCCGCACAGGGCCAGGGCGCGAGCGCGCGTCAGGGGGCGATAGTCGGGCGAGGCGTTCTCGACCAGGGCGCCGAGATCGCGTCCGGCCTGGTCCAGCAGGCGGGCGTCCCGCTTGATCACCCCGGTCTCCAGCGCCAGTCCCGCCCGATCCAGCCGCAGTTCGACGTCGTTCGCCCCCGCCTCGTGCAGGGCCAGGTCCATCAGGGCGGCGGCGTCCATCAGGGCGGCGGGATCGCCGGACAGACGGGCCTTGCGTGTCTTGAGCCGGGCATGGATCGAGGACAACTCGCCTGCGGCATGGGACCGACGCGGCCGCCCGGCGGCGTCGAGCGCAGTCAGGGCGCGATCCAGGTGAATCGGATCGCCGCACAGATCGAAACGCAGCATCAGGGCCTGGGCCTTGTCGATCGCGGCCCGCGCCGCCCGATCCTCGCCCACGGCGGCGCGCACCAGGCTGTCGGCGCAACGGTCGGCGCGGTCCAGGCTGTCGACGGCGCCGCTGCGGCGGGCGTGTTCGCGCCACAGGGCGGCGGCGCGACTCTCGGTCTCGAACGGGCGGGCGCAGGAGACGCGACCGGCGTCGGTGGTTTCGCGCCGCGCCTCAGCCGCCAGCAGATCGACGCCGATCAGCTCGACCCAGCCCAGATCCTCGCTCTCGCGGGCCTGGGCGAACAGCTTGCGAAGGTCTCGGCCGAACTCGAACATGCGATGGACGCCTCTAAATCCCGCTTCGGGACGACCAATGCGTCCCACTGGGGTTCCAATGCAAACGCGACGCCGCCAAGGGGGTTCAGCCTGGCCTTAAGGATGATTTCGTCAATTCAGATCGGGGGTTTTCTGACGACAGCGCTGCAGGGCGGCGCGGGCCTCGGAGGCGTCGGCGTTCAGCCGACGCACGGCCTCGATCCGGGCGCGGGTCTGGTCGGCCTCGGCCGCGCGCGAGGGCTTGCCGGCGGCGGTCGCGGCCTGCATGGCCGCCAGCGACCAGAACAGGGCGGCGTCGTACAGGCGTCTGCCCTCCGCGCTTTCGCCGCCTTCCAGTTCGGACGCGGCCTGGGTCAGGCCGGCGCAGCGCACCGCCTCCTCGTAGGAGACGAGGCCGACGTTCGGCGCGTGCTGCATCAGCAGACTGGCGATGGTCAGCAGGACCAACATGGGAAGGCTCCATAGACATCCCCCCGGACATCGATCACATCAGATCACGTTCCGACGACGGGGAGAAGATCGAACACGGGCGCGAATTGGACAGGATTGCGAATAACTGCCGCGTCGGGATGAAACCCTGTATGCTGCTCTGCAGCAAACGGCCGGAACCCGGTTTCCGGCCCCGGCAAGACCCGCAATGGATCGTCATGCTCTACGCCTTTCATGAACTCGCCTATCAGTCGGCCCTGCCGTTTCGGGTCGGCGCCCAGATGGCCCGGCGCTTCTGGACCTCGCCCTTCAATCCCGCAGCGGACACGGCGGTCGGACGCACCGCCTACGCCTCGGCCGAACTGTTCGAGAGCGTCACGCGTCGCTACGGCAAACCGGACTGGAAGCTGGAAACCATCGAGATCGCCGGCAAGCCGGTGCGCACCGTCGAACAGGTGATCTGGCAGAGCCCTTGGTGCCGCCTGGTCCGGTTCGCCCGCAATATCGGCGACCTGAAACGGGCCGGAAAGCCGGCCTCCGGCCCCGCCGTCCTGGTCGTCGCGCCCCTGTCGGGCCACTACGCCACCCTGCTGCGCGGCACGGTCGAGGCCTTTCTTCAGGACCACGACGTCTATGTCACCGACTGGATCAACGCCCGCCAGGTGCCGGTGCTGGAAGGCCGGTTCGATTTCTTCGACTATATCGACCACGTCCGGCGGATGCTGGCCGAGATCGGCGGCCGGGCCCATGTGGTCGGGGTCTGCCAGCCGGGGCCCCCCGTGCTGGCCGCCTGCGCCATGATGGCCGAGGACGGCGACGAGAACCGCCCCCTCTCCATGACCTTCATGGGCTCGCCCATCGACGCCCGGCTGTCGCCGACCGTGACCAACCAGCTGGCGGAGGAAAAGCCCTTCACCTGGTTCCGGTCGAACATGATCCACACCGTGCCCCTGCCCTATGCGGGGTTCGGGCGGCGGGTCTATCCGGGCTTCGTCCAGCTCTACAGCTTCATGTCGATGAACGAAGAGCGCCATCGCGACGCCCACTGGGACTATTTCAACAGCCTGATCGACGGCGACGGCGACGGGGTCGAGAAGCACGAGGAATTCTACGACGAATATCTGTCAGTGCTGGACCTGACCGAGGAATTCTACCTCCAGACCATCGACATCGTCTTCCAGCAACATCTGCTGGCGCGCGGCCTGCTGGAGCATCGCGGACGCAAGGTCGATCTGACGAAGATCACCGACATCGGCCTGATGACGGTCGAGGGCGAGAAGGACGACATCTCCGGCGTCGGCCAGACCCAGGCAGCCCACGGCCTGTGCCCCAACATCCCCGAGGACCGACGGGTGCTGTACGTCCAGCCCAACGTGGGCCATTACGGCGTCTTCAACGGTCGTCGCTTCCGTGACGAGATCTATCCCCGCGTCCGCGATTTCATCGCCCAGAACGAGGCCCTCGGTGGCGTATCGCAACGGTCAGCGTCTGCCGCTTGACGACGGGGGCTTGGGCTCCGGTTCCGGCCCCACACTGAGACTGTCGGTCAATCCCCGCGCCCGGCGTCTGTCGGTGCGGATCGATGCGCGCGCGGGCGAGGCGGTGGTGATCGCCCCGACCGAGCGCGGCCTGGCCCAGGCCGTGGCCTTCGCCCGTTCGAAAAGCGCCTGGATCTCCGAACGCCTGGCGGTGCGGCCCAAGGGCCGACCGCTGGAGCCCGGCCAGGTCATCTCATTGCGCGGCCGCCCGGTCCGCCTGGAGGCGACGCCCGGCGCCGGCGCGGCCCGCCTGGTCGAAGACGGAACCGTCATCCGCTCGGGCGGCGAGGGCGAGGCCTACGCCCGCCGGGTCGAGAACCTGCTGAAGCGCGAGGCGCGCAGCACCCTGCTGGAACGCACCGACCATCATCTGCGCGCCCTGGGCCAGGCGCCGGTCACGGTCTCCATCGCCGACACCCGATCCCGCTGGGGCTCGTGCAGCCCGCACAACCGCACCATCCGCTATTCCTGGCGCGTCATCATGGCCCCGCCGCCGGTCATCGACTATCTGGCCGCCCACGAGGTCGCCCACCTGGTCCACGCCGACCACAGCCCGGCCTACTGGTCGGTCGTCGAACGCCTGGTCGGCGACCACAAGCCCTGGCGCAAATGGCTGAAGGACTACGGCGCGGCCCTGCACGCCGTGGGGCGGTAGCACCCACTCCTCCCCCCTTGGGGGAGGTGGATCGGCGCGTAGCGCCGAGACGGAGGGGGCAAGAGAGCGCCGCTAAGGCGGCGCCTTCACAAACAGCGAGCCTGTGTCGCCCCTCTCCACCCCCGCGCGAAGAGCGCGGCGGTCCCCCTCCCCCAACGGGGGAGGATCAGAAGAACAACGGGTCGCTTCGCTTCTCGGCCGGCAAACGGCCTTCGAGCTGTTGGTCCGGCGTGTCGCGCGGGGCGGGCTGGGGCGAGGTGGGGCGAACGACCGGCGGCCTCGACGCCGGTTGAGACGGCTGCTGGGCCGGCTCTTCCACATAGGGGTCGCCCAGGCTCGGATCCACCGGCTCGACCGGGGCTCCACCTTCGTCCAGACCGCCCTGGCCCAGACCCGACATCAGATCGCCGACGGGATCCGGCGCGGTCCAGCCCTCGGGCATGGGCGGGCCGTCGGGAATGCGGGGGGCGTTCAGGCGCGGCAGGGCCGCCTCCATGAAGCCCTTCCAGATGGCGGCGGGCGACGAGCCGCCGGTCACGCCGCGCATGGCGGTGTTGTCGTCCTTGCCCACCCAGACGGCGGTGACGAAGCCGCCGGTGTAGCCGATGAACCAGGCGTCCTTGTAGTCCGAGGTCGTGCCCGACTTGCCCGCCAGATCGCGCCCGGCGATGGCCGCGCTGCGCCCGGTGCCCGATGTCATGACCCCGCGCAACATCTGGTTCATGTAGTACAGCGACGGATTGTTGATCGCCTGGCCGCTCTGGCCGCTGGCCCGCTGATAGATGACCCGGCCCTGGGGGGTGCGGATGCGGCTGATGCCATAGGCCTCGACCCGGCGACCGCCGTTGGCGAAGGCGTCATAGGCGGTGGCCATCTCCAGCGGCGAGACCTCGACGGCGCCGAGCGCCATGGCGGGCTCCAGACCGATGCGGCTCTCGATGCCCAGGCGGCGCGCGGCGCGGGCCACGCTGTCGCGTCCGATCTGGTCGGCGACATAGGCCGCCACCGTATTGGTCGACTGGGCCACAGCCTGGGCCAGGGTCATGTTTCCGCTGAAGGTGTTGGAATAGTTCTTGGGCGACCAGTTGCCGATGGTGATCGGCTGATCGACCACCGGGGTCTGGGGCGTATAGCCGGCCTCGACCGCCGCCAGATAGACGAAGGGCTTGAAGGCCGAGCCCGCCTGGCGACGCGCCTCGACGGCGCGGTTGAACTGGCTGTCGGCATAGGAGCCGCCGCCGATCATGGCCCGCACCCGGCCGTCGCCGTCCAGGGCGACCAGGGCCGCTTGTTCGACGCCCTTGCGCTCGTCACGATCCAGAATGCGGCGCACCGACCGTTCGGCGGCCGTCTGCAGCGTCAGGTCCAGGGTGGTCTCGACCACCATGTCCTCGGTCGGTTCGCCGACCAGGCCGCGGATCGACTGGTCCAGCCAGTCGATGAAATACTGGGCGTGCTGGGTCGCCAGGGTGCGCGACACGATGATCGGCTGGGTCACGGCCTCCTCGCGCTGGGCGGCGGTGATGACCCCGGCCTCTTCCATCTCGTTCAGCACGACGGTGGCGCGGGTGGCGGCCCGCTCGCTTTCGGACACGGGCGAATAACGCGACGGGGCCTTCAGCAGCCCGGCCAGAAGCGCGGCCTCGCCGACCGTCAGATCCTTGGCCGACTTGTCGAAATAGCGTTGCGACGCCGCCTCGATCCCATAGGCGCCGGCGCCGAAATAGACCCGGTTCAGATACAGGGCCAGGATCTCCTTCTTGGAGAATTTCATCTCCAGCCAGACCGCCAGCATCAGCTCCTGCACCTTGCGGCGCAGGTTCTGGTCGGGCGTCAGGAACAGGTTCTTGGCCAGTTGCTGCGTCAGGGTCGAACCGCCCTGCACCACCCGGCCGGCGCGCATATTGGTCGCCGCCGCCCGCATCATGCCGATGGGGTCGAAACCGGGGTGGTGATAGAAGCGCCGGTCCTCGATGGCGATGAAGGCGGCCGGCACATAGTCGGGCAGGGCGTCCAGATCGGCAGGCGGCGCCATCTGGGTGCCCCGGGTGGCGATCAGGGCGCCGTTGCGGTCCAGATAGGTGATCGAGGGCTGACGATCGACATTATACAGGCTGGACGTGTCGGGCAGGCCGCGCGCGAACACGGCGAAGAAGACCACCAGGAAGATCAGTCCCCAGACGGCCAGCACCGCGCCCCAGTAGAGCGCCTGTTGCAGCCGCGTGCGAGCCGGCTTTGCGCCGCCCTGCTGCCCGCCCCCGAACCCTGGACCCGCCATGACTTTCCTTCAGATGCCGCGCTCAGCGGGATTAAGCTCTACGGACATGTATCGCGTATGAACCGCCGCCGAAACGGCCCCGTCGATATCACGCGACCGTGAGCGGCTATTTCGCCGAAAGAAAGGCGTCCAGTTCGCCGTAGAAGGCCTGGGGCTGGTCGAACATGATGAAATGGGCGCTGTCGTCGATCCGTTTCAGCGCCACGCCCGGCAGGTTGGCGAAGGACATCTGATAGATGGCGTCGGTGATCTGGGGCGTCATGCGCGGGCCGTTGAACTTGACGTACAGCACCTCGGTCGGGGCCGTGATCTTCGCCAGTTCGGGCCGCAGGTCGGTGGTCACCAGCTCGCGGAAGGCGGCGGCCGAGACCTTCTGGTCGCTGGCCCGCATGTCTTCCAGCGCCGCCTCGCGGCGGCTCTCGGTGTTAATCATGCCGGTGATGGCCGTGGTCGCCTGGGCGACATAGGCCTCGCGCGGGCTATTGGCCTGCGCGGCCCAGATCTGGTCCGCGACCGGCGTCACCGCCTCGGCCGTGGTTCCGGGCGGGCCGAACATGGCGCCCATGAAGGGGATCATGTCCACCACCATCAGCTTGCCGACGCTGTCCGGATGGCGCACCGCCAACATCAGGCCGATGGTCCCGCCCATCGAATGGCCGACGACGGCCGGCTTGATCAGCTCCTGCTCGCGGATATAGCGGGCGATCTCCTCGGCGACCGGGGCGGCGACCGGCATCGGCGTCGCGCCTTGAGCATTGCCCTCGGCCGGGGCGCCGGCGAAACCCTGGACATGGATGCGATGGACGCGCCAGCCGACGCCGTCCTGGGCCGTCAGGTGATCCACCGTCCCCTGCCAGATCTCGGGCGAGGAGCTGAGGCCGGGGATCAGGATGATGTCGCGTCCGTCCATATCCCCGTCCACGCGGACGTGGATGCGGTCGGAGGCGAACTCCGCGTGATGATGACCGTGGCCGACCTCGGGATGGGCCCCATGCCCGTCCTGGGCCCCAGCCGGAGTTTGAACAGCGGTGGCGGCGAACAGCACGGCGGCGAAACCTAAGGCGCGAAACATGGCGAAACTCCCCTGTGAGACGGCCGTTATGCCACCTCTACTTTATCTTGCAAAGTTCTCTATGAGCTCCGGGAGGACAGACCCCGCGTCCCTCTGTTAGAAGGCGCTCATGAAGCCTGTAGACGCTCCCCCCGTCCAGTCCCCTCAAGCCGAAGCCGCCCCCTCAAAGGCGGGCGCCCAGCCCTTCGGCAAGGGATTCGTCGCCGACGCCTGGTACTTCGTCGCCCTGTCCCGCGACGTCGCTCCGGCCGGCTTGAAACGCTACGAGATCATGGGCGAGCCCGTCCTGATCGGCCGCACACGCGCGGGCGCCGTCTATGCGATGCGCGACATCTGCCCCCACCGCGCCGCGCCCCTGTCAGCCGGGAAACTGGTCGAAAAGCCCGGCGAGGGCGAGACCATCGAATGCCCCTATCACGGCTGGCGCTTCCGCCCCGACGGGGTCTGCGCCGCCATTCCGTCCCTGGTCGAGGACCAGGCGTTCGAGGCGAACCGCATCAAGGTGCGCGCCTTTCCGGTGCGCGAGAGCCAGGGCATGGTCTTCGTCTGGATGGCGTCCGACGCCCGCAATCCCATGGAGCCGGACCACGAGCCCCCGGTCTTCCCGGGCGTGGTCGGCTCCGGCCCGAAACTGGTCGAGGCCATGGAGTTCGACAGCCATATCGACCACGCCGTCGTCGGCCTGATGGACCCGGCCCACGGCCCCTATGTCCACCAGCAATGGTGGTGGCGGTCCGAACATTCGATGCACGAAAAGGCCAAGGCCTTCGCCCCCGCCGACTTCGGCTGGGCCATGGTGCGCCACGCCCCCTCGTCCAACAGCCGGCTCTACAGGATCCTGGGCGGCGCCCCGGCGACGGAGATCACCTTCCGCCTGCCCGGCTATCGCTGGGAGCATATCCAGGTCGGGGAGAAACAGGTCCTGGCCCTGACCTGCCTGACCCCGATCAGCGAGACCAGGACCCGGATCACCCAGATCTTCTGGTCGGACCACTGGGTCTTCGACCTGGCCAAGCCCTTCCTGCGGATGGGGGTGGTCGCCTTCCTGAAACAGGACGGCGGCATGGTGAACCTGCAGAACGAAGGCCTGCGCTATGACCCCGCCCTGATCTGGATCGACGACGCCGACAAACAGGCCAAATGGTACCAGCAGCTGAAGCGCGAATGGGCGAAGAGCCGGGCTGAGGGGCGGCCGTTCGTCAACCCGATCCAGCCCACGACGCTGCGGTGGAAGAGCTGACTCCGCTTCCTTCTCCCCTTGCGGGAGAAGGTGGCCCGAAGGGCCGGATGAGGGGTTGTTAGATGTTGGGTCGGACAGGGTCGTCGTGCATCCGCCGACCCCTCATCCGACCTCGCTGCGCTCGGCCACCTTCTCCCGCAAGGGGAGAAGGAAGAATCGTTTACAGCCTCAACCCGGCTTCACCGGCCAGGTCGGCCAGTTTCACCATCGGCCGCGGACCCCAGTGGGCGATGACTTCGGACGCCGCCAGCGAGCCCAGCTTGCCGGCCTCTTCCAGCGTCAGGCCGCGCGCGACGCCCAGCAGGAAGCCGGCGGCGTACTGGTCGCCGGCGCCCGTGGTGTCGATGACCTTGGCGACCGGATAGGCGGCGACCGTCACCCGCTCGTCGCCGGCGATCACCACCGAGCCGTGCTCGCCACGCGTCACGGCGGCGATCTCGACGATGGCGGCCAGTTTCGCGGCGGCGGCGTCAAAATCTTCGGTTTCGAACAGGGCGGCCAGTTCGGCTTCGTTGGCCAGGACGATGTCGGCCGACTGTTCGATGAAGCTCAGCAGTTCGGCCCGCCAGCGGGCGACGACGAAGGTGTCCGACAGGGTGATGGCCACCTTGCGGCCGGCCTTGTGCGCGGCGGCGGCGGCGCGTTCGAAGGCGGCGCGGGCCGGGGCCGGGTCGAACAGATAGCCTTCCAGATAGACGATCTGGCTGGCCCCGATCAGGGCCTCGTCGATGTCGTCGGCGTACAGCTGGTTGGCGGCGCCCAGGAAGGTCGCCATGGTGCGCGCGCCGTCGGACAGGACGTTGATCAGGCAACGGCCGGTGCCGAAGCCGTTGTCCGCCCCGCCGTTCAGGACCGGAGTGTCGAAATGCACGCCGGCGGCGCGGATGTCGTGGCTGAACACCTCGCCCAGGGTGTCGTCGGCCACCTTGCCGATATAGGCCGCCCGGCCGCCGAACGAGCCGACGCCCGCCACGGTGTTGCCGGCCGAACCGCCCGAGGCTTCGACCCCCGGCGCCATGGCGTCATACAGGGCGGCGCTGCGCTCGGCGTCGACCAGCTGCATGGAGTTGGGAGCCAGGTCCTGGGCCGTCAGGAAGGCGGCGTCACAGGGGCTGAGCACGTCGACGATGGCGTTGCCGACAGCGCAGACGTCATATTGGGCGGTGTTCTGGGTCATGGTCGCGCCTTAGCGGTTGAAGGCCCGCACGTCACCCGAAAACATATAAGGAAGCCCTTATATGCGTCGGCGGGTTGCGATACGGAGGCGTCATGATCCAGATCGCCGTCCTGACCCCCGATCCGACCGACACATCCTACATCGGCCGCTGGCCCGAGGTGCTGACACGGCTGACGGCGACGCTGGAAGGGACCGGCGCGACGGTTACGGCGACGCCCTGGACCGATCATATCGAGGACGCCTCGGGTCTGGCCGCCTATGACCTGATCCTGCCGGTCATCGCCTGGGGGTATCACCGCGACCACGCCCGCTGGCTGAAGGCCTGCGCGACCTGGGCCGGGGCCGGCCTGCCGGTCGCCAATCCGCCCTCGGTGCTGGGCTGGAATTCGGACAAGACCTATCTGGCGCGACTGGCCGACAAGGGCGTGCCCATTCCACCGACGCGGTGGAGCGAGGCGATCACTCAGGACCAGGTGGAAGCGGCCTTTGCGGAAACCGGAGCCCCGGTGCTGATCGTCAAGCCGACCGTCTCGGCCGGCGCCTTCCGCACCCTGCGTCTCACGCCCGGCCAGGCCCTGACCGATGCGCCGGAAGGCCCGGCGATGATCCAGCCCTATCTGAAATCCATCGAGACCGACGGCGAGACATCGCTGCTCTTCTTCGGCGGCCGGTTCAGTCATGCGGTCAACAAGCGGCCGGTTCCCGGCGACTTCCGCATCCAGATGCAGTTCGGCGGCCTCTACACGGCTGTGACGCCCGACGCGGCGGCCATGGCCCTGGCCGAACGCGTGCTGGCCGCCATTGACGACCCTCTGCTCTACGCCCGCATCGACCTGGCCCGCGACGACGCGGGCGCCTGGGTGCTGATGGAAGCCGAACTGATCGAGCCCGACTTCTATCTGGACCATGATCCGGCCGACGGCGCTGGGTTCGCCCGCGCCGTCGGCGAACGGCTGGGCGGCTAGAAGCCCGCCTGACGCGAGCGGGCCGGCGCCCGATCGGCCGCAAAGGCCGCGATCCGGGCGTGGGCGTCACGAATCGGGGCCGGGGCGCGGTCGGCGCCGCCTTCGCTGACCTGGAACCGTCCGACCAGTTGCGTCAGGTCCGACGCCTCGCGGCTCAGGCTCAGGCTGGCGGCGGTCGATTCCTCGACCATCGCGGCGTTTTGCTGGGTGACCTGGTCCATCTCGTTCACGGCCGTATTGACCTCGGCTAGGGCCAGGGCCTGTTCCTGGGTCGAGGCGCGGATCTCGCCCATCAGATGGGTGATGTCGTTGATGCGCACGGCGATGGCCGACAGGGCCTCGCCGGATTCGCGGACCAGCACGACCCCGCTCTTGACCTGGGTGCTGCTGGTCGAGATCAGGGTCTTGATCTCCCGCGCCGAGTCCGCCGACCGCTGGGCCAGGGCCCGAACTTCGGAGGCCACCACGGCAAAGCCGCGACCGGCTTCGCCCGCGCGCGCCGCCTCGACCCCGGCGTTCAGGGCCAGAAGGTTGGTCTGGAAGGCGATTTCATCGATGACGCCGATGATCTGGCCGATCTGATCGGAGGATTTCTCGATCTCGCCCATGGCTGTGATGGCGCGCTGGACGACGGCGCCGCCAGTCTCGGCCTGGCTGCGGGTCTGGCCCACGACCACATCCGCAGCCTGAGCGTTCTCAGCCGCCTTGCGGACGGTGGCGGTGATCTCGTCCAGGGCGGCGGCGGTCTGCTCCAGACCGGCGGCCTGACGTTCGGTGCGACGCGACAGATCCTCGGCTGCGCTGCTGATTTCATTGGCGCCCGACTGCATGGACCCCGCGTTGCCGCGGATGACGGCGACCGCCTCATCCAGGGCCGCCATGGCGCGGTTGAAGTCCTCGCGCAGAATGGCGTAGTCGCCGGGGAAGGCCTCGCCGATCCGATACGACAGGTCGCCGGCCGCCATGGCCGACAGGCCGCGCCCCGTGGCCTGGACGACGGAAGCCTGAACTTCGGCCGCCACGCGATCAGCCTCGGCGCGGCGCTCGCGCTCGACCTCCGCAGCCGTGACGTCGGTCGCGAACTTGACGACCTTGTAGGGTTTTCCGTCGGCACCGAAGATCGGGTTGTAACTGGCCTCGATCACTGCACGGGCGCCGCCCTTGCCGTAGCGGATGAACTTGTCTGCGATGAACTCGCCCGCGTTCAGCCGACGCCAGAAGTCCGTGTAGGCGGGCGAGGCGGCCTCGGCGGGGTCCATCAGCATGCGGTGATGGCGGCCCTTAACCTCGGCCAGCTCATAGCCGATCACCGCGAGGAAGTTCGGATTGGCCGAGATGATGGTGCCGTCCAGCTCGAACTCGATCACGGCCTGCGACCGCTGAACCGCCGCCATCATGCTGCGCAGCTCGGCGGTCTCCGCCGCATCGGGGGAGGGGCGGGGCTGGAAGAAGGATTTCATGACGGACGTTCTACGCGAGCAGTTGATGTCCTGAAGTGTGACATCAATTCGTTACGACGCGGCGCCCATGTATTTAGCCTCGACAAGCATCCAAATAGTGCATCCACTCGTATTTGGAATAAGCGCGGCAAATCACGATAGGCGATCATTCAACCCTGAATATCGCAATCCAAGGACCTGCCATTGTTACAGTTGCTTTCTACAGCATTATCGCCCCGCCAAGTTTTGCAACTGAAAATCGCTTTCGCCATCACCTTGGCGGCCCGGCGTTTCCAGACCGTAGCCGCCGAAGCCCGGCAGGCCTGCGGCCAGGAGGCGGCGCGGACCAGTCTGCTCTATTTCCTGGAGGGATCTCCCAGAGGCCTGACCCAGACGGAATTGGCGAGCCGTCTAGAGATCTCCGGCCCCAGCCTGACCCGGCAACTCGACAAGCTCGAGAGGCTGGGCTTCGTCAGCCGGCGCCGCATGATTGGCGACGGCCGGGTGCGTCTGATCATGATCGAGCCGGCCGGTCGCGAAGCCTTGCTGGAGTTGGACGTCCACGCCTCCGAAATGCGCGACCGCATATTCGGGGATATTCCACAGGCGGATCTGGAAACAGCCCAGCGCGTGCTGGACACGCTGGCGGCGCGCCTGGCCGTCCATCCAGGCCTGGCCGCGAAACCGTCCTAGCCCGCCTCGCCCAGCGCCATCAGCCCCGCCCGCGACGGGCACAGGTCGGCGATGACGCAAGACAGGCATTTGGGTTTGCGCGCCGTGCAGGTGTAGCGTCCGTGCAGGATCAGCCAGTGGTGCGCCTTGGGCAGCCACTGCTCCGGCACGACCTTGAACAGCTGGGCCTCCACCTTGTCGGGCGTGGCCGCATTGGCCAGGCCCAGCCGGTGCGAGACGCGGAAGACATGGGTGTCCACCGCGATGGCGGCCTCGATCCCCAGTTCGTTCAGCACCACCGAGGCGGTCTTGCGCCCCACGCCGGGCAGGGCCTGCAGATCGGCCCGGTTCAGCGGAACCTCGCCGCCGTGCTTCTCCAGCACCAGGCGGGACAGGGCGATGACGTTGCGGGCCTTGCCGCGATACAGGCCGATGGAGGCGATGTAGGGGATCAGCCCCTCCTCCCCCAGGGCCAGCATCTTCTGCGGCGTGTCCGCCACCCGGAACAGCCGCTCGGTCGCCTTGTTGACCGACACGTCCGTCGCCTGGGCCGACAGGGCCACGGCGACGACCAGGGTGAAGGGGTTGGAGAAGTTCAGCTCGGTCTTCGGCTCGGGCATGACGCCGGACAGACGCTCGAAAATGGCCTCGACCCGGTCCTCGTCCGGCGGCCAGCGCAGCACGGGCACAGACGCGCCGGTCATCACCGCCGGGCGGTTCGGACCGGGTTTGCGCCGCTTGGCGACAGGTTTTCGGACCTTGGTCGGCGTCATGCCTCGCTGTCGCCGTCGTCGCGGCGCGGGTCAAGACCCAGGCTGGTCAAGGCCGCGTCCGCCGCCCGTTCGCCCTCCATCCAGGCGCCGTGGGCCGTGCCGTAATAGACCGGCGCCGTGGCCTCGCCCGCCAGGAACATCCGGTCCTCCACCGCGACCCGCAGCCTGGCCCGATCCCCGGCATGGCCCGGCAGGGCGTGGGAATAGGCGCCGCGCGACCAGGGATCGACGCCCCAGTTCGACACGGCCACGGCCTCCAGCCGCCGCCGCAGGTTCGACCCCAGGGCCGCGACCAGTTCGGACACGGCGAAATCGACCAGGGCGGCGGGGCCTTCCGCCTCCAGGCCCCAGGCCAGTCCTGCGCCGAAATAGGCCTCGATCATCGGCCGCCCGAACGGCCGCAGATGATAGCCGCCGGTCTCGGCCGTATCGATCCGGGTCCACAACTGGGTGTCAGGCTGGAAATCGCCCGCGCCCCGCACCGTCATATGCACCTTGGACGCCAGCCCCAGAGGCACGCCCGCCGTCGCCTCCAGCCAGGCCGGAACGGGCGGATCGATCCGCACCGCCTCGGTGGCGATCAGACTGTTGGGAACCGTCAGGATCACCACCCGCGCCGTCAGCTCGCCCCGGCTGGTCTCCAGCCGCAGCAGGGGGCCGGACCGGTCGATCCGGCGCACGGCGCAGTCGCGCACCACCGCGTCAGCCACCGCCTCGCCCAGACGGGCGATCAGCCGGCCATAGCCCTCGCGCACCCGCCAGTTCACCCCGGTGTCGCCATAGGCGTCGTAGTCCAAGCTGGACACCTCGGCGAACCGCGCCCCGTTCAGGGCGCCCGAAATGGCGTCCATCCGGGCGTTCCAGCGACAGTCCGGGTCGAAGAAGTCGGACGCGGGCCGGTCTTCGCCCCGCCCGGCCGCTTCCGTCACACGCTGGTCGAAGGCGGCGAAGGCCTCGCCAAACTCGGCCAGATCGGCCCGCGTGATCTCGTGGTCGAAGGCCTGGGTCCGCCAAGGCGGCGGCGTCTGGTCCAGCGTCAGCCCCTCGGCCTCGACCCGCCCGGCCAGGACATTGTCGTCGGCCGAGTGCAGCCAGCCGCAGCCCATGTCCAGCCCCTCGCCCTCGACCCGCGCCGTCCAGGCGCGCCCGCCGATCCGGTCGCGGGCTTCCAGCACAAGAACCGACAGGCCGGGCCGCATCAGCCGGCGTGCGGCGGCGATCCCGGCCGCGCCCGCGCCGATCACGACGACATCGACCTGGGACGGCAGCGGATTGGAGGCTCGGGCGCGGTCGCTCATGGGCCGAGGACATACACGAAAAGAGGCTTTGATCGGCCTCTTCGCGATTGGACATTGATTTTTGGACGGCGACGTCCATTTTAGCCCCGCTTCAAAACGCCGCACCCTCCCCCCGGATGTCCCATGTCGCCTGAACTGAAGAAACGCCTGCCCCTGTTCGCCGCCATCCTCGTCGGCCTCGCCCTGGTCGCGGGCGGGATCGTCTGGTGGATCAACGGCCAGAGGTGGGAAAGCACCGACAACGCCTTCGTCCAGGCCGACACCACCCTGATCAGCCCCCAGCTGGCGAGCCGGGTGACCGAGGTCCTGGTCGGCGACAACCAGCGGGTCGAGGCCGGTCAGATCCTGGTCCGACTGGACGACGCCAATCAACGCGCCGAACTGGCCCGCGCCGAGGCCAATCTCCAGGCCGCCATCGCCGCCGTCGGCAATGTCGACGCCCAGGCCGAGCAGGAGAAGGCCGCCATCGCCGCCCGCGCCGCCGCCGTGACCCAGGCCCGCGCTCAGGCCGGCCTGGCCCGCGCCGAGGTGGATCGTTACGGCAAGCTGGCCCAGCAGGGCTGGGTCTCGCAGCAGCGGATTCAGACCGAACGCGCCGGCGCCGCCACCGCCGACGCCAGCGTGCAACAGGCCCAGGCCGCCCTGGTCGCCGAACAGCGCACCGCCGGGGTGCTGGGCTCAACGCGCGAACAGAGCGTCGCCGCCGTCGAACAGGCCCGCGCCGTGGTCGAAACCGCCCGCATCGCCCTGGAACGCACCGTCATCCGCGCCCCCATCGCCGGCGTCGTCGGCGCCCGTAGCGTCCGGCCCGGCCAATACGTCAACGCCGGGACCCAGCTGCTGTCCATCGTGCCCCTGACCCAGACCTATATCGTCGCCAACTTCAAGGAGACCCAGCTCGACCGGATGCGACTGGGCCAGACGGTCGAGATTTCCGCCGACGCCTTCCCCGGCCGCAAGATCGAGGGCCGGATCGACAGTTTCGCCCCCGCCACCGGGTCCGAATTCGCCCTGATCCCGGTCGAGAACGCCACCGGCAACTTCACCAAGATCACCCAGCGGGTGCCCGTGCGGATCGTCGTCAGCGGCGCCGACCGCAGCCTGGCCCTGCGTCCCGGCCTGTCGGTTGACGTCAAGGTCGATCTGAAGAGCCAGGGCGGCCAGAGCTTCGCCGAGGCCTCCATCGGGACGCCTCGCCAGTGACCACCGCCAACCCGGCTGCGGCTGGGGGCGGGGTCACGCCGCAGAGCCCCGTCGCCGGCCATCCCGAGATCAACTGGACCATGCTGTTGCTCGGCTTCGCCGGCATGGTGGTGGGCCAGTTCATGGCCATTCTGGACATCCAGATCGTCGCCGCCTCCCTGCCCCAGATCCAGGCCGGGGTCGGCGCCTCGGCCGACGAGATCAGCTGGATCCAGACCGCCTATCTGATCCCAGAAGTGGTGATGATCCCCCTGTCCGGCTTCCTGTCGCGGCTATGGGGCACCCAGCGGCTGTTCCTGGCCTCGTGCGCCGGCTTCGTCCTGATGAGCATCGCCACGGGCCTGTCGACCTCCATCGACATGATGATCCTGTTCCGGGCCATCCAGGGCTTCGTCGGCGGGGCCATGATCCCGACCGTCTTCGCCGTGGCCTTCACCGCCTTCCCGCCGGACAAGCGGGTCACGGCCAGCGTGGTCATGGGCCTGATCGTCACCCTGGCCCCGACCGTCGGCCCGACCCTGGGCGGACACCTGACCGAATGGCTCAGCTGGCGCTGGCTCTTCTTCATCAATGTGGCGCCGGGCCTGCTGGTCCTCTTCCTGGTCGGCCGTTACGGAAACTTCGACAAGGGCGACCCGTCCCTGGCCAAGGGATTCGACTGGTGGGGCCTGGGTTTCATGGCCGTCTTCCTGATGAGCATGCAGTATGTGCTGGAGGAGGGCGCCAGGAACGACTGGTTCGACGACACCTCCATCCTGCTGCTGGCGGTGGTCGCGGCCGTGGCGGGGCCGGTCTTCGTCTGGCGCTCTCTGACCTATCGCCAGCCGATCGTCGAGTTGCGCGCCTTCACCAACCGCAACTTCCTGGTCGGCTTCATCATGACCTTCACGGTGGGATTCGCCCTGTTCGGCGGCACCTTCCTGCTGCCGCTGTTCCTGGGCCGGGTGCGTGATTATTCGTCGGCCGAGGTGGGCACCACCATGGTGGTTTCCGGCCTGGCCATGTTCGCCACCGCCCCCTTCGCCGGACGGCTGGTGCGCAAGATGGACGCCCGCATCCTGATGTTCGGCGGCTTCATGATGTGCGCCTGGGGCATGTGGGAGGCGCGGCTGGTCACGGACGAATGGGGCTTCTGGCAGTTCGCCTCGGTCCAGGCCTTCCGGGGCGTCGGCGTCATGCTGGCGATGATCGCCTCGCAGCAGGTGACCATGGCCACCCTGCCGCCGCACATGGTCAAGAACGCCTCGGGCCTGGTGAACCTGTCGCGCAACGTCGGCGGGGCCTTCGGCCTGGCGATCCTGAACACCGGCCTGACCACCAACACCGCCGTCCATATCGGCGAACTGACCAGCGGCATCGCCCAGGGCGACCAGGCCATGCGTAATATGATGGCCGGCATGGCCCAGCGCTTCACCGGCACCATCGACCCCGCCGCCTCGGCGATGAAGGCCGTCTATGGGATTCTGCAGAAACAGGCCACGACCATGGCCTTCGGCGACGCCTTCGCCCTGCTGGGCATCATGTGCGCCGGCGCCGCCTTCGTCACCCTGCTGGCCCAGCCGGTCAAGGCCCAGCCGGGCGCCCCGCCTTCGGACGCCCACTGATGGCCCGCCGCCGGGGTCAGGTCGACGAGAAGAAGAGCGAGGCCATCCTCGACGCCGCCGCGACCCTGTTCGCGGACAAGGGCCTGGCGGTGTCGATGGACGAAATCGCCCGCGTCGCCGGCGTCTCCAAACAGACGGTCTACAACCGCTTCGCCTCCAAGCTGGAGATCGCCCGGGCCATGGCGGGCCAGAGGTCCGACGCCATCGTCGCCCCGCTGAAGACGGCCGGTGCCCCGGTCGAGGTGCTGGAGGCCCTGGCCCTGCTCCTGCTGGAACGAATCTGCCACCCGGACAAGGTCGGCTCGATGCGCGGCGTGGTGCTGATGTCGACCGAGGCTCCCGAGATCGCCCAGGCCGTCTATGAGGCTGGGCCCCTGCGCAGCCTGAAACTGCTGTCGGCCTGGCTGGCGGACCAGACGCGCGCGGGCCGGCTGAACGTGCCCGACCCCGACGGGGCGGCCGAGATGTTCTCGGGCCTGGTCCTGGGCCACGGCCATCTGCGGGCCATGCTGAACGTGCCCCAGATCGACGCCGGCCACCGCCTCCGCCGCGCCCGCGAGGCCGCACGGGTCTTCGTCGCGGCCTATGCGCCGACCTCCTATGCGCCTGGCCAGGATCGCGCTAGTTGAGACCCGCCGCGTAGAGGAGTTCGCCCATGCTGATCCACCTGTCGTCCTGGCTCGAGATCGACGCCCAGATCGCGTCGGGCCGGCCCCTGTCGAAGACGGTCGTCGTGCCGATCGGCTCCAACGAGCAGCACGGGCCGACGGGCCTGTTGGGCACCGACTGGCTGTGCCCCGAGATCATCGCCCACGAGGCCGAGCGTTCGGACGCCGCCCTGATGGTCGCCCCCACCTTCAACATCGGCATGGCCCAGCATCACCTGGCCTTCGCCGGCACCATCTCCTTACGCCCCTCCACCTTCATGGCCGCCATCACCGACTGGGTCTCGTCGCTCAGCCGCCACGGGTTCGAGCGGATCTATTTCCTCAACGGCCACGGCGGAAACGTCGCCACCATCGAGGCGACCTTCTCGGAAATCTACGCCGAGTGGAGCTTCATGGAGGAGGAGCCGCCCTTCATCCTGAAGCTGAAGAACTGGTGGGACCTGCCGGGCGTCCAAGGCCTGTGCAACTCGATCTTCCCCACCGGCCACGGCATGCACGCCACCCCGTCCGAGATCGCCGTGACCCAGGCCGCCTATCCCGACCGGATCAAGACGGCGGAATACGCCCCCAAGATCGCGCCCAGCGGCCCGATCCGCGACGCCCTCGACTATCGCGCCCGCTTCCCCGACGGCCGCATCGGCTCCGACCCGGCCCAGGCCAGCCCCGAAAAGGGCCGCCGCATCATCGACCTGGCCGTGCCCGCTCTGCTGTCCGACGTCGCGGCCTTCGCCGCCGAGGCCCGGCCCGGAGACGCGTCCTGACCCGCAAGACCTGCGCCACCGGCGTTCCAACACCGGCTGTTCTGGGCGCCGAAATGCTGTCCGCCTCGGCCGAGGTCATCGCGGCGCGCACCACCCTGATGGTCCACGGCCTGACCGATCCGGCCGGCCAGGACAGGGTCGAACTGTCGCTGATGAGCTCGGAAAAGACCGAGGCCCTGTCCGCCTCCGCCGCCGCGCTCGCCGCCAGCGCCGGGACCGTCGGCAAACGCCTGGGCCAGGCCGCCCTGGACGAAGGCGCACGCGCCCTGCAGGCGGCGACTGAAATCGCCGGCGCCCGGACCCCGGCCGAAGCCGCCCAGGCCCAGTTCCGCTACGCCCTGGGCTGGTGGAGCCGCGCCGCCGGCCAGGCCCTGACCCTGAACGCCGAACTGACCCAGGCCCAGACCGACGCCCTGACCCCCATCCACAAGACCGCCGTCGCCAACGCCAAACGGTTGAGGAAGTCCTAGGGGGAACCGCCAGGAGGTGAGGCGCCCTCCCCCGTCCATGCGAAGGGCGTTTGGGGTGCGGCGTTCGCCGCGGCCTTCCGGGCCCGTATCCGGACCTTCACATGGTCGATCTCGGTGCGGTCTCGCCTACAGCTTGATGAACGGCTGCATCAGCTTGCCCAGCCAGCCGTCCAGTTCGATCTGCCCGTCCAGCGCCACCACGCACAGGCAGGGATCGGGCGAGACCACGCGCGGTTGGTGCAGCACTTCGCCGTCCGCCTCCTCGAAGTCGCCGACGTCGAACCGGGCGGTTTCGGTGGCGTAGGCGCCGTGGATGACGCAGGTCAGTTCGATCCCGCCGTGGGTGTGGCGCGGCGTCTCGCGGCCCGGACCGATCTCCAGCAGGATGACGCGGCAATCGCCGTCGCGCGGCGCATGGACGTCGCGGGCGCGCATGCCCGGTCCCAGCCATCGCCACGGTCCCAGCGCATAACGGCGCAGGGGCTCAGGCAGGCCGACCATATCGTTCAACGGCGTGGAGGCCAGAACCTGTCCGGCGTCGGCCTCGGCCCGCGCCAGGACGCGCGCCAGGGCGTCGTCCGGCATCGGCTCGGGCTCCAGATCGTCCAGCAACTCTCCGCCCACGGTCTGAAGCGTGCGGACCCAGGCGTCGTTCTGCGGCCGCATCGCCAGATGGGCGGCGACCACGACGGCCTCGGGCGGGCTGAGGGTGCCGGCCGCATAGGCCAGGAGCCGTTCTTCGGAGGGGTTGCGACCGCCGGTCATGCCTCGCCTCCCTTTTCATCGTCCAGCAGGGTGCGCAGTTTGATCATGGCCTTGCGTATTCGGGATTTGACTGTGCCCAGCGGCAGGTCCAGCCGCCGGGCGATTTCGGAATGGGGATTGTCCTGGAAGAAGGCCAGACGAAGGACCTCGATCTGATCCGCCGTCAGCCGCGCCATCGCCGTCTTCAGCCGCGCCGCATCCTCGGCCATCAGCACGACCTGGTCCGGCCGTTCCGGCTCCTCCTGCAACAGTTCGATCTCGGGCATCGGGGTGCGCCGGGCGTCCTGGCGCAGCACGTCCAGGCGCCGATTGCGGGCGATGGTGAAGATCCAGGTCGCGGCCCGCGCCTTGGAGCTGTCGAACAGCTCGGCCTTGCGCCAGACGGTCAGCATGGCGTCCTGGGCGAAGTCCTCGGCCGCCCCCGCAGGCGCCCCGG
>Ga0265296_1001237_pt1 | contig 30400 bp, 28 predicted proteins | sample MunlanPumphouse1_FD_189073 | JGI IMG/M metagenome (GOLD analysis project Ga0265296, IMG submission 189073) | Groundwater microbial communities from a municipal landfill in Southern Ontario, Canada - Pumphouse #1 | ecosystem: Environmental > Aquatic > Deep subsurface > Groundwater | place... | reverse complement strand
GGATGAACACGTCGGCGACCTGGAAGTCTTCGTCCCAGCACGGCTCGCCGCAGATCTTCGCACCGAGGCGCATGTAGGCCTTGAGCAGCGGCGGCATTTCGGCGATGACGTTGGACGGGATATCCAGCGTCGGCAGCGGATTTTTCGGCTCGGCGCGCAAGTGTTCGGTGCACAGATAACGCTCGCGCAGACGCTGCATGATCGCATGGGCCTGAATGCCGCCGTCCTGCATTGGGATGCTCGCGCAACCCATCAGGTAGCTGTAGCCGCCCTGATTGAGCACTTCGGCCAATTCGCCCCAGAGCACGGCGATGGTGCCGCCGTTGCGGTACGCCGGATCGACGCAGGTGCGGCCGATTTCCAGGATCGGGCCTTGCAGATGGGCGAGGCCGTGCAGGCTGAATTCTTCTTCGCTGTAGAACTTGCCGAGGCTGCTGGCGGCGGTGTGATCGAGCAGACGCGTGGTGGCGACCAGGCGCCCGGTGTTTAGATCACGCACGCCGATGTGGCTGCAGTGAACATCATAATCATCCATGTCCAGACCCAGTTCGGCGCCTTTGAGTTTGGCGTTGAACTCGCCGCTGAAGACGGCGAAGCGCAGGGCCTGGGCTTGCTGCAAGGCTTCGGCGCCGATCAGGCGTTCGGCTTGCAGGCGGCGTTCATTGCCGGTGTCGCTGATGCGGGCGATTTGCGTCATGTGAATCTCCGTACGGGCCTTTAACCCGTCGTGGGTTGCAGCCGATCGACTTTCTTTATGCAGCCGTGTTGTGCAAAGTCAGGCTATGTAGCCCCGGTGTCATCGCCATGAACGTTCGGTGATGCTTATATGACAGCCCACAAGGAGGCGCCCATGCCCTGGACAGATCTGTTGCACCGCCGTGAACGCTTGCCCGCCGTTGCTGATCTGGCCGAGGGTTTTGCAACGTTGTTGCAGGCGCTGGGCAACGTCACGCCGTTCGAATTGGCGGTGGCTGGCGGGCGGCGGATGGCCACGCCGGGGCTGGCGTTTCTGGTCGGTTATCAAGCGGCGCTGCGCATGTTGTGGCCGAGCGCGCCACTGAGCCTTGGCGCCTTGTGCGCGACCGAACAACGCAGCCTGCGTCCGGCCGACATGCAAACGCGGCTGAAAGATTTGCGCTTGAGCGGGCGCAAGGATTTCGTCACCGCAGGCGACGCCGCCGACTGGTTATTGGTGGCTGCGCGCAGTGAGGAGCCTGGCGAAACACCGCGGCTGAGTCTGGCGGTGGTGTATCCCGGCGAGCCCGGCGTGAAGGTGGAAAAACTGCCGGCGTTGCCGTTGATGCCGGACATCAGCCACGGTCGCCTGCACCTCGACGGCGCCCTGTGCGAATTGCTCGCTGGCGATGGCTGGGACGCCTACGTCAAACCGTTTCGCAGTCTTGAAGATGTCTACGTGCTCAGCGCCATGACTGCGTGGCTGTACGGCATCGGCCAGGACAGCGACTGGCCGCAGGCCCTGCAACTGCGTTTGCTGGCGCTGCTGGCCGGGTGTGCCGAGGCCAGCCGGCAAGCGCCGAACAATCCGCCCGGGCATGTACTGCTGGGCGGGTTGTTTGCGCAGTATGAAGCGCTGGCGGGGGAGGTTGATGAAGCGCTGGGCAATGGCCCGGCGGAGTGGGCGCAGATGTGGCGGCGGGACAAGGGCGTGATGCAGTTGGCGGCGGGGGCGAGGGCCAAGCGGTTGGCCAAGGCTTTGGCGGTGACCTGAGCGGCCCCTTCGCGAGCAGGCTCGCTCCCACAGAAAGATCGTGTTTCGTCAGTCGAAACGTGGGAGCGAGCCTGCTCGCGAAAGCGGCCTCAAGAACACCACACATCTGTCATAAACCCCGACTAGTCTCGACAGGTTCATTCCCAGAGCGCCCACCATGTTCAAAGGCCTGTCGCTGTTCCTGCTGCTGATCAGCCTCACCGTCCGCGCCGAACAATGGCCCGGCGAGCAATGGCCCATCGCCCCGCAGATCACCGGCCCGGCTGTCGAAGCACTGGAAAGCTACGCCTTCGCGCCCCGCAACGACGCCACCCGCGAAGGCATCCGCACCGACGCCTTGCTGATCGTCCACGACGGCCAGATCATCTACGAACGCTACGCCGCTCCGACCACTGCACAGACACCGCATCTGACCTGGTCGATCAGCAAAAGCCTGCTGGCAACCGTTCTCGGTGTGGCCTACGGCGAAGGCCGGTTCAAACTCGATGATCCAGCGCTGAAGTTCTACCCGGCGCTGGACAAACACCCGGCGATCACCCTCGGCCATCTGCTGAACTGGGCCTCCGGTCTGGATTGGCAGGAGGACTACGAATACGCCCCGCTGAAGTCCTCGGTGGTGGCAATGCTCTACACGCGAGGCCATCGCGACATGGCCGCGTTCACCGCCGCACACGACAGTTACGCCGCAGCGGGTCAGGCTTTCCGTTACTCCAGCGGTGACAGCAATCTGCTCGCCGCCGCCCTGAAAACCATGGTCGGCCCAGAGCGTTACGCCGATTACCCGTGGACAGCGTTGTTCGAGCCGTTGGGCATTCGCCACGCCGTGTGGGAAAGCGATGCCAGCGGTACCTTTGTCGCCTCGTCCTATGCCTATCTCACCGCGCGTGATCTGGCGCGGGTCGGTCTGTTGATGGCGCGCGGCGGGCGCTGGAATGATCGGCAGTTGCTGCCCGAGGATTGGGTGGCATTCAATCTCAAGCCCTTTGCCGTTTATAAGGCGCAGCAGGACGAAGCCGTGCCCGGCGGACATTGGTGGCTCAATCGCCCTGTCGATGGCGCACCATCACCATGGCCCGACGCGCCACCCGACACCTTCGCCGCCCTCGGCCACTGGGGCCAGGCGCTGTACGTGATGCCCAGCGAGAAACTGGTGATCGTGCGTTACGGCGATGATCGTGATGGCAGCTATAAGCACAACGAATTGCTCAAACGCGTGTTGCAGGCGGTGCGGCCATGAGGCGGTTTCTATTGTTGCTGTTGGTCGTGCTGCTCGGTTGGGGTTGGTATGAACGGGAAAACCTCTGGGCTTTCCCGGACATCATCAGCGCCTACACCGCCAAGGAATATTGCTCGTGTCGTTATGTGATGAAGAACGATGCCGGGTATTGCCGTGGCTATGTGAAGCAATGGCTGCCAACCAGCGGTTTTACCGATGACGCTTCGAGCAAAACCATCACCGTCAGCGGCTTGGGCCGCAGCCACAGCGCGCAGTGGCTGAGCGAACGCCAGGGCTGTCGCCTGAATCCCTGAATTATCTGGTCTCCCCTGTGGGAGCGAGCCTGCTCGCGAAATCGTCGCAAGCCGCAATACATGCTGTGCGGGGAGCATTGCATTCGCGAGCAGGCTCGCTCCCACAGGGCTTGCAATAACTTGGCGGGCGGTTAAGGTTCGTGCAGGTTTATCGCCCCCACGAGTGTTCAATGTTCAACCGCTCCCTCTATACAACCTTCGCCAGTCTGCTGTTGACCGCCGCTGCGCTGCCGGCCCAGGCCAATTGGTACCTGGACGGCGAGTCGTCGCGGCTGTCGTTCGTCAGCACCAAAAATGCCAGCGTATCGGAAGTGCAGCGCTTTCTGGTGCTGCACGGCAAGGTCGACCCCAACGGTCGCGCCGAGGTCGAAGTCGAGCTCGAATCGATCAACAGCGGCATCCCCCTGCGTGATGAGCGCATGCGCAAGGAGCTGTTCCAGATCGAGCAGTTTCCCGCAGCCACCATCACCACCCAAATCGACCTGCGCCCGATCAACGATCTGGCCCCCGGCGCGCAGCTGGAGTTGCGCCTGCCGCTGACCGTCAGCCTGCACGGCAAGCAGCACGAATACCCGGCCGAGTTGCTTGCCACTCGTCTGGATGATCGGCGTTTTCAGGTGGTCACGCTGGAGCCGCTGGTGATCAACGCCGAGGATTTCGATCTGGCGCCGGGCCTGGAAAACCTGCGCAAACTCGCCGATCTGTCGGCCATCAGTCTGTCGGTGCCGGTGGGTGCGGTGCTGATTTTCACGGCGCGCTGACATGCGCGGTGCGGTGTTCCCCTGGCGTGACGGCAACCGTTTCGAACTGTTGATCGACGGCCCGCAGTTCTTTCCGCGCATGCTCGAGCACATCGCTGGAGCTACAGAACAGATCGAACTGGAGCTGTACCTGGTCGAGGCCGGCGCCTGCGCCGAAGCCATCGTCCAGGCGCTGGTCGCGGCGGCCGAGCGCGGCGTGCGCGTGCGTTGCCTGTTCGATGATTACGGCAGCCTCGCGTTCACGCTGCATCTGCGCCAGCGCCTGACGCAGGCCGGGGTCGAGCTGCGTTTCTACAATCGCCTGAGCTGGCGGCGCTGGGTCGGCAACTTCTATCGCGACCACCGTAAATTGCTGCTGGTCGACCAATGCCTCGCAGTGGTCGGCGGCACCGGCGTGACCGATGAATTCTGGACGCCGGGCCATGATGTCAGCGAGTGGCACGAAGTGATGGTCGAGATCAGCGGCCCGTTGGTGATCGATTGGCAATTGCTGTTTGATCGCCAGTGGATCGCCAACCGCTACCGCCGCGCCTGGCGCCCGGCCGCGCATTTTGGTCTGCCGCGTTTGCCGCGCGTACCGGACAAGGGCGAAGGCATGGGCCGTGTGGCGTATGCCGACGCCCGCCAGCACCGCGATATTCTGCAATCGCTGTTTCGCGCGCTGAACAGCGGGCAAAAACGCATCTGGATGGCCACGCCGTACTTTCTGCCGACCTGGAAAATCCGTCGCTCGCTGCGCAAAGCAGCTGCACGCGGGGTCGATGTGCGGCTGTTGCTGACCGGGCCGCGCACCGATCACCCGTCAGTGCGCTACGCCGGACACCGCTACTACCCGCGCCTGCTCAAGGCCGGGGTGCAGATCTTCGAATACCAGCCGTGCTTCCTGCACCTGAAAATGGTTCTGGTGGACGAATGGGTAAGCATCGGTTCGTGCAACTTCGATCACTGGAATCTGCGTTTCAATCTGGAGGCGAACCTGGAGGCGCTGGACCCGGCGTTGACGGCAGCGGTGGAGGCGAGCTTTGTGAAGGACTTCGGCTTGAGTCAGCTGGTGAGTCTGGAGGAATGGCAGCGCCGACCGTTGTGGCGGCGGGTCAAGCAGCGGGTGTGGGGCTGGGTGGATCGGTTGGTGGTGAATATTCTCGACCGTCGCGGATAACCACGATTTTGAATACACCCTGAATCCAATGTGGGAGCGAGCCTGCTAGCGAAAGCGGCGTGTCATTTGATCGTTCCCACGCTCCGCGTGGGAATGCCTCCAGGGACGCTCCGCGTCCAGTGACGCGGAGCGTCACGGGCTGCATTCCCACGCAGAGCGTGGGAACGATCAGTGCAGGGGGGGCAGTGTGCTTGCTGTTACAGCAATTCAAAGCTCTGCTGCGTCACCGCCTGCGAATCCAGGCCGATCTGCACGTTGAACTTGCCAGGCTCGGCCGCGTATTTGAGCTGGGCGTTGTAGAACTTCAGGTCTTCCTCGGTAATGGTGAAGTGCACGACTTTCTGTTCGCCGGCCTTGAGCATGATCTTCTGGAAGTTCTTCAGCTCTTTCACCGGGCGGATCATCGAACCGGTGACGTCCTGGATGTACAACTGCACCACGGTTTCGCCGTCACGCTTGCCGGTGTTCTTGACCATGACGCTGGCGTCGAGCTTGCCGCTGGCGTTCAGGGTGGTCGATGACAGCGCCATATCGCTCAGGGCGAAGGTGGTGTAGCTCAGGCCATAACCGAACGGAAACAGCGGGCCGGTGGTGTCATCGAAATACTGCGAGGTGTAGTTGCCCGGTTTGCCCGGCGTGAACGGCCGGCCGATGCTCAGGTGGTTGTAGTAGGTCGGGATCTGGCCCACGGAACGCGGGAAGGTCACCGGCAGTTTGCCCGACGGGTTGTAGTCGCCGAACAGCACGTCGGCGATGGCGTTGCCGCCCTCGGTGCCGCTGAACCAGGTTTCCAGAATCGCATCGGCCGACTGGTTCTCTTCGAGAATCGTCAGCGGGCGGCCGTTCATCAACACCAGCACCAGCGGTTTGCCAGTGGCTTTCAGCGCGCGGATCAATTCGCGCTGGGTTTCCGGGATGTTCAGGTCAGTGCGACTCGAGGATTCATGGGACATGCCACGGGACTCGCCGACAGCCGCGACGATCACGTCAGCATCCTTCGCCGCTTTCACCGCTTCGTCGATCAGCACGCTGGCCGGGCGCGGGTCATCGACCACTTCCGGGGCATCGAAGTTGAGGAAGTTCAGGTAGTCGAGGACCTTCTTGTCGCCCGTGATGTTGGCGCCACGGGCGTAGATCAGGTTGGCCTTGTTGCCGATCACCGAACTCATGCCGTCGAACAAAGTGACCGATTGTGCCGGGCGCCCGGCGGCGGCCCAGCTGCCCATCATGTCGATCGGCGCTTTCGCCAATGGACCGACCAGCGCGATTTTCGCGTCTTTCTTCAGCGGCAGGGTTTCGTTGTGATTCTTCAGCAGCACCAGACTGCGCCGCGCCACTTCGCGGGCCTCGGCGCGGTGCAGGCGGCTCTCGGCGTAGGTGTCGGCGGGGTCATCTTCAGCCTTGCCGATGCGCAGGTACGGGTCCTTGAACAGTCCCATGTCGTACTTGGCCGCGAGCACTTCGCGCACAGCGTTGTCGATGTCTTTCTGTTCGATCTCGCCGGACTTGAGCAACCCCGGCAGTTCTTTACCGTAGAGGGTGTCGTTCATGCTCATGTCGATGCCGGCCTTGATCGCCAGCTTCGCCGCTTCGCGACCGTCGCGTGCGACACCGTGCTTGATCAGTTCGAAAATCGCGCCGTGATCGCTGACTGCCAGGCCTTTGAAGCCCCAGTCCTTGCGCAGCAGATCGTTCATCAGCCAGGTGTTGGCCGTGGCCGGAATGCCGTTGATCGAGTTCAACGCCACCATTACACCGCCAGCGCCGGCATCGATCGCGGCGCGGTACGGCGGCAGGTAATCCTGGTACATCTTCACCGGGCTCATGTCGACGGTGTTGTAGTCGCGACCGCCCTCGACCGCGCCGTACAGGGCGAAATGCTTGACGCTGGCCATGATGCTGTCGGCGGCGCTCGGGGTCTCGCCCTGATAGGCCTTGACCATGACTTTGGCGATGCGCGAGGTCAGGTAGGTGTCTTCGCCGAAACCTTCGGAACTGCGGCCCCAGCGTGGATCGCGGGAGATATCCACCATCGGCGCGAAGGTGATGTCGAGGCTGTCGGCAGCGGCTTCTTTAGCCGCAACACGACCGGACTGGCCGATGGCGTCCATGTCCCAGCTCGACGCAAGGGCCAGCGGAATCGGGAAAATCGTACGGTGACCGTGGATCACGTCGTACGCGAAAAACATCGGAATCTTCAGGCGACTGCGCATGGCCGCGTCCTGCATCGGACGGTTTTCCGCGCGGGTGATCGAGTTGAACGTGCCGCCGATGTTGCCGCCAGCGATTTCCTTGCGGATCAGCTCGCGGGGCATTTCCGGACCGATGCTGATCAGGCGCAACTGGCCGATCTTCTCGTCGAGGGTCATTTGTTTCATCAGGTTGCTGATGAAAGCGTCCTTGTTTTCCAAAGGTATCGGGGTCGTGGCGGCCAGTACCTGATGACTGGCCAGGCTGACGAACAGACCCAGCAAACACAGCTTCTTCATGAATTTTTTCTCTAGAGCCCAAACGGTGATGCAACACCGGCCAGCCAAAATGTAGGGAGCGACTATTGTTGTTCGGGTGCCGGCGCAAAATCCTGAGCCGGAAAACCGCAGCCGACAGCGGCAACGTGAACGCGAAGGGCACTTTTTAGCCGATTAACCCGTCGCATGCCAGTGGCGGCGCCGATTATGCCCCAACCGCTGGCCGGGAATGCCCAGCGCTCGGTTTTTAAATCAAATGCGTCATGGAGCATCACTGCAATGAATATCAGCTCAACCTCCCGTTCACGGCTACAGATCGCCACGTTGCTGGTGTTCGCCACGCTGTTGACCGCGTGCGGTATCAACAATATCCCGACCCTCGACGAACAGGCCAAAGCCGCATGGGGCCAGGTGCAGAACCAGTACCAGCGCCGCGCCGACCTGATCCCCAATCTGGTGGAAACCGTGAAGGGCTATGCCGCCCATGAGCAGGAAACCCTGACCGCCGTGATTGAAGCGCGGGCCAAGGCCACCTCGATTCAGGTCGATGCCAGCACCCTCGACAACCCCGAGAAACTCAAGCAGTTCCAGCAGGCGCAGGATCAATTGACCGGCGCATTGAGCCGCTTGATGGTGGTCTCCGAGCGCTACCCGGATCTGAAGGCCAACCAGAACTTCCTCGCTCTGCAATCGCAACTCGAAGGCACGGAAAACCGCATCGCCGTGGCGCGTCGCGATTTCATTCTGGCGGTGCAGAAGTACAACACCGAGATCCGCACTTTCCCCGGTCGCCTGTGGCACAGCGTGATGTACAGCGATCTGCCAATGCGCGAAACCTTCGAAGCCACCACGCCCGGCGCGGAGAAGGCCCCGGAAGTGAAATTCTGATTCGAGGTTGCCCATGCGTGTGTTGAAACTGGGCCTGGTGCTGATGCTCTGGCTGTTCGCCGTCAGCGCCCGGGCCGAATTGACGTTTCCGCCGCTGAGCGGGCGCGTGGTCGATCAGGCGCAAATGCTCGAGCCATCGATTCGCGCGCAACTGAGCCAGCAATTGCAGGCGCACGAGCAGGCCACCGGCGAGCAATTGGTGGTGGTCACGCTGCCGGATCTGCAGGGCACCACCATCGAGGATTTCGGCGTTCAGCTCGGTCGGCACTGGGGCATCGGCCAGAAGGACAAGAACAACGGCGCATTGCTGATCGTCGCCCGTGACGAGCGCAAACTGCGCATCGAAGTCGGCTATGGCCTGGAGGATCGCCTGACCGATGCGCAGTCGTCGGTGATCATTCATCAGGTCATCACGCCGGCGTTCAAGGCCGGCAACTTCAGCAAAGGCATCAGCGATGGCGTTGCGGCGATGTTGGTGGTGCTCGGTGGCAATCCGCTCGATGAGCCGTCCACCGTGTACGAATCCAGCGGCGACCCGGCGGATGATTTCATCTCGCGGCACCCTGCGCTGTTCATGTTTCTGGTGATGTTGTTCATCGTGACGGTGTTTGTCTGCCAGATGCTCGGTATCCTGCCTGCCGGCCGGGGTGGCTCCGGAGGAGGGGGCGGCTTTGGCGGTGGGGGCGGATTCGGCGGCGGAGGCGGTGGCGGCTTCAGCGGTGGCGGGGGCAGTTTCGGCGGCGGCGGTTCGTCCGGCGGCTGGTGAGATCAAAAGAATAATGAGCAGGCACTTTTCGACATGGCATTACTGACTGAACACGAACAACGCAAAGTCGCCGAGGCCATCGCCCGGGTCGAGCGCGACACCGACGCCGAACTGGTCACGGTGCTCGCTGCCCGCGCCGACGATTACGCGTACATCCCGCTGCTCTGGGCCAGCCTGCTGGCGCTGGTGTTGCCGGGCATCGTCCACTACCTCACCGGCTGGCTGACCCTGCGCAGCCTGCTGCTGGTGCAATGGGGTATGTTCATCGTCCTGTGCCTGCTGTTCCGCCTGCCGAAAATCACCACTCATCTGGTGCCGCGCCGCGTGCGCCACTGGCGCGCTTCCAACCTGGCGCGGCGGCAGTTTCTCGAACAGAACCTGCACCACACCGTGGGCAGCACCGGCGTGCTGATTTTTGTCTGCGAGGCTGAGCGCTATGTGGAAATTCTGGTGGACGAGGGGATTTCCAAACGGCTGGACAACAGCAACTGGGACGCGATTGTCGCGGCGTTTACCGAACAGGTCAGGCAGGGGCGCACGCTGGAAGGGTTTGTCACGTGCGTGGAGGCGTGTGGCGAGTTGTTGAAGGTGCATGTGCCGGTGACGCAGGTGAGGAATGAATTGCCGAATCGGTTGGTGGTGTTGGGCTGACGCAGTCGCGCATATTTGGCCTCTGTGGCGAGGGGATTTATCCCCGATCGGCTGCGTAGCAGTCGCAAAACCTGCGCACATGATTTGAAAGGCCGAACACAGAGGGCCGCTTCGCGCCCCATCGGGGATAAATCCCCTCGCCACAAAGGTCGTTGTCATGGATTTTGCCGTTGGGTAAATAAGAGGGTGTCCCCAACCCCCATCCCCCCTAAAATACCCGTCACTCCCGATTCCGCCCGTCCGAGGCCGCTTGTCCATGTCCGTTTCCGCTTCTTCCGCGCCGTCCGCCAAACCGGCCGCCGATCACCACGCCCAGTTCATCGAGCTGCTGCAAACCAGCCTCGACGACAGCGGTTTCATCAAACTGGTGCTGGCCAAGTACGTCGGTGAAGAGGCGGATCTGCAACGGGTCATCATCAAACCGGTAACGGTCAAGGCGCAGCCGTGCCTGTCATTCGTTTATCGCTACAAGACCCGCGACATCACCAAGAACCTGCCGCTTGACGAGGGCGTGACGCTGATCGGCGGGCTGCTGCCGACCTCGTTCAAAAATGCGCATTTATTGGCGCTGAGCGACGAAGCGCAGCTGGAATACAGCAAAAAGGGCAAGAGTTCGCTGTTCAAGAGCAAGCCTCAGCAATTGCGTGAAGCACCGTCCGCCGAGCACAACCGCGAGAAAAACCGCTTTCTTGAGTTGAGCCGCCCGTTCCTCAAGGACTTGGGCGTGACCAATGCGCAACACGAACTGATCCCGGCGATGTCGCGCAAGTGGAAGCAGATCAACAAATTCATCGAAGTGTTCAGCCACGCCCTGACCTCGTCGCCGCTGGCGCTGGACAAACCGGTGCGGGTCGCCGATTTCGGTTCGGGCAAGGGCTACCTGACGTTCGCCATTCACGACTACCTGCGCAATACGCTGAAGGCCGAGGGCGAAGTCACCGGCGTCGAGCTGCGCGAGGAAATGGTCAACCTGTGCAACGCCGCTGCGGCGAAGCTTGAACATCCGGGGCTGGTGTTCAAATGCGGTGACGTGCGCACGGTGGCGCCGAGTGAGCTGGACGTGATGATCGCCCTGCATGCCTGCGACATTGCCACCGATTACGCGATCCACACCGGCATCCGCTCGGGTGCGTCGATCATCATGTGCTCACCGTGCTGTCACAAACAGATCCGCCTGCAGATCCAGAGCCCGGCGCTGCTCAAGCCGATGCTGCAATACGGCTTGCACCTCGGCCAACAGGCGGAAATGGTCACCGACAGCTTGCGTGCACTGTTCCTCGAAGCCTGTGGTTACGAGACCAAGGTGTTCGAGTTCATCTCGCTGGAACACACCAACAAGAACAAGATGATTCTCGCGGTGAAGCGCGCCGAGCCGGTTGATCCGACGCAGTTGTTGGCGAAGATCGCAGAGCTCAAGGCGTTCTACCACATCAGCGACCATTGCCTGGAAACACTGCTGCGCGCTGACGGTTTCCTCGCCTGATAGCCTGAAATACACCCCTGTTGGAGCTGCCGAAGGCTGCGATCTTTTGATCCTGGTTATTCAAATGCAAGATCAAAAGATCGCAGCCTTCGGCGGCTCCTACATTTATCGCGATCGAGCGTAGTAAGCCTGGAATTACCGCAACCCTTGGATACGGTCTACCTTGAATACTCCCAGACCTTTCCCCGAGGAGTATTCCCATGGCCGCGAAAAAGATTCTGATGCTGGTCGGCGATTACGTCGAAGACTACGAAGTGATGGTGCCGTTCCAGGCCCTGCAGATGGTCGGCCACACGGTCCACGCCGTGTGCCCGGACAAGTCCGCCGGCAGCACCGTGCGCACCGCGATTCATGATTTTGAAGGTGATCAGACCTACAGCGAAAAACCCGGTCATCTGTTCGCCCTCAATTTCGATTTCGCCAAGGCCAGCGAAGCCGATTACGACGCGCTGCTGATTCCCGGCGGTCGTGCGCCGGAATACCTGCGGCTGAACGACAAAGTCCTCGAACTGGTGCGCGCGTTCGACAACGCCGGCAAGCCCATCGCAGCGGTCTGCCATGGTGCGCAACTGCTCGCGGCGGCGGGTGTGCTCGAGGGGCGTGAGTGCAGCGCGTATCCGGCCTGCGCCCCGGAAGTGCGTCTGGCCGGTGGCACCTATATCGACATTCCGGTGACCGACGGCCATGTTCAGGGAAATCTTGCCACCGCTCCGGCGTGGCCGGCGCATCCGCAATGGCTGGCCGGTTTCCTCGGTCTGCTCGGTACGAAAATCACCTTGTAGTCGAGGCAGGCGACAGATCGCAGACGCTGGTCTTTACTCTGAAGCGCGAAATCTCTCAATCGCCCCCAGGAGAAACAGACATGTCCGGATGGTACGAAGTGAGCAAAAGCAGCAACGGCCAATTCAGGTTCGTGTTGAAAGCGGCGAACGCCGAAACGATTCTGACCAGCGAACTCTACAGCACCCGCGCCGGTGCCGACGGCGGCATCGCCTCGGTGCAGGCCAACAGCCCGCTGGACGAGCGTTACGAGAAAAAATCGACCAAGGACGGCCACCCGTACTTCAATCTCAAGGCGGCCAATCACCAGGTCATCGGCAGCAGCGAGTCGTATTCATCAGATGGCGCGTGTGACAAGGGCATTGCCAGCGTGAAGGCCAACGGCCCGACGAAAACCATCAAGGACAAGACCCTGCCTGTACTCTGAGGCCAATACATTCCACATGTGGAATGCATTCAAATGTGGGAGCTGGCTTGCCAGCGATGGCGACGGCATCTGCAACATTAATGTCGACTGATTCACCGCTATCGCTGGCAAGCCAGCTCCCACAGGGATTTGGGATTGAAAGAAGATTGTTGGTTCGCCATAAAACTTTGTGGGAGCCTGCTCGCGAAGGCGTCAGCCCGGCCAATATCAAACCTCAACCGGTACCGACAACTGCGGATCACCCAACGCATGGCTCTTGGCATCAAAGAACCGCAACTCAACCCCGGTACCTTCAAACACCTTGGCGTAGTGACGCTTCTGATGCTGGATGAACGCGGCACTGCGCGGGTAGATCGAGATCGCCACGCACTTCGGTCTGGCCAGGCGCAACGCGCGCACCAGATGCGCATCCTGCTCGCCCAGCGCATGGCCGAAGATGCACAGGCTGTCGCCATGGGCCAGTAACTGCTCGTAGCAGAACGACAGATAATCGGAGCTGCGAATGGTCTTGAGCTTGTCGGCGCTCGGCCCTTCGGTGACGAACAGCGGCACGTCATCCAGGGTCTTGATCGTATTGTTGATGGCGAAACTGCCGAGCAGGGTGCCCTCGGTCGAGGTCAGTTTGCGTGCGGTGCCGTCCTGATTGCGCACCAGATGCAGACCACCGTGCAGGTAGAGCAGACGCGGTTTGTCGGTGGCGCTCTGGCTCAGATCGAAACTCGCGTCCGCGCCGTTGAACAGGTCGTCGATGGCCTCGCCCGGGTGTTGCAGCGCCCAGTAATTGAGCAGGTCGTAGTTGGTGGTGAACACCGTGCGATAGCGCGCCAGTTCAGCATTGAGCACCGCCAGCGTCGAAGGCTGCACCAGCCGCCACGGGATGTGCACCGCGTGCACGGTGTTGATCAGCGCTTCCTTGATCGCGTAATAGCGATTGCGCGGCGCCGCCGAGCTGACCGCCAGGGCCTTGTTGACCCGGCTGGTGGTTTTCAGGGCGCCCAGCACTTGTTCGAAGCTGCGGGTTTGCAGCGCGTCGAACACCGCCAGTTCCGATGGGCTCAGCGGCTTCTCTTCGACCGTACGGGCGTTTTCGAACAGCGAGTCGTAGCCGAAGTCATCCCACACCGCGCGGCTGGCGCCATTGCCCACCAGCAAACCCTGGAAATCGTTCGCGGCGCGCAAGGCATTCCAGTCTTCGAGGGTGGCGTCGACATCGAGAAAATCGGTCATTGCGTGGGCGGTCTCAAAACAAAGGGCAGATGGACGGCGACTTTATCACGAGCGGACATTGAGCCAGATCAACATTGCTCGTGACCGATCGGTCGATCCTGTGTGCACCCGCCGAATCGAGGCAGTCGATCCGGCTTCAGTCAGGAGACACACGATGAGCAGCACCTTCTTCATTCCGGCGGTCAACATCATGGGCAGCGGCTGCCTCGACGAAGCCATGGTCGCGATTCGCAATTATGGTTTTCGCAAGGCGCTGATTGTCACCGACGCCGGGCTGGCCAAGGCGGGCGTGGCCGCAATGATCGCCGAGAAACTGGCGATGCAGGACATCGATTCGGTGATCTTCGATGGCGCCAGACCGAACCCGACCACGGCCAATGTCGAATCCGGGTTGGGGCTGTTGAAGGAAAGCCGTTGCGATTTCGTCGTGTCGCTGGGTGGCGGCTCGCCACACGATTGCGCCAAGGGCATCGCCCTGTGCGCAACCAATGGCGGGCAGATTGGCGATTACGAGGGCGTCGACCGCTCGAGCAAGCCGCAATTGCCGCTGATCGCCATCAACACCACCGCCGGCACTGCCAGCGAAATGACCCGCTTCTGCATCATCACCGACGAATCGCGCCACGTGAAAATGGCCATTGTCGACCGCAACGTCACGCCACTGCTGTCGGTCAACGACCCGGAGTTGATGGTCGCGATGCCCAAAGGCCTGACCGCCGCCACCGGCATGGACGCGCTGACCCACGCGATCGAAGCCTACGTCTCGACCGCCGCCAACCCGATCACCGACGCCTGCGCTTTGAAGGCCATGAGCCTGATCAGCAGCAATCTGCGTCTGGCCGTGCGCGACGGCAGCGACCTCGCGGCGCGGGAGAACATGGCTTACGCGCAGTTCCTCGCAGGCATGGCGTTCAATAACGCCTCACTTGGATTTGTCCACGCCATGGCGCATCAACTCGGCGGCTACTACGACTTGCCCCACGGCGTCTGTAACGCCGTGCTGCTGCCGCATGTGCAGAGCTTCAATGCGCTGGTCTGCGCTGACCGACTCAGGGACGTCGCCCACGCCATGGGCGCGGATATTCGTGGTTTCAGCGCAGAGGAGGGCGCGCAGGCGGCGATCAATGCCATTCGCAACCTTGCCAAAGACGTCGAGATTCCCGGCGGACTGCGTGAGCTGGGCGCGAAACTCAGCGACATCCCGGTGCTCGCCACCAATGCTTTGAAGGATGCGTGCGGACTGACCAATCCACGGGCGGCAGATCAGCGCCAGATCGAGGAAATTTTCCGCAACGCGTTTTGAATGAAGGCGCGCAGGCGAGCGAAGTCGAACAGTCCTTCGCTTGCTTCTGCGACCACGGTAAATGTTCGCACACGGCCCCAGTCTGAAACCTGGCCGGCGATGTTGTGAACGGCGGATATACGGTACTGCCCGACTGCCAATGAGTGTGCAGCCGGTGTTTGCCATTTCCGGTCGCTTTCGACCGCTGTCCTGGCAATCTCCAGGCCAGTGTCCAGATCGAAAATACTGACGAAACCCTCGGCCCGTGTGACATCTCCCGACAACAACAGAGGCGCATTTACCTCCGCTCCCTCAAGCGGTACGAAGACGCCCGGGACGTCGATTTCGGGCCGCAGTCGCACCTCATATCCGCGCTCTTCGCTCCATTCGGACGTGATGCCTGCATACGTCTGGTGGGCGTGAATCTTCTGCTGGCCTGGAGCCTGGGCGCCGCTGATGCTGAACGCCCATCGTCCCTTTGCGCTGACCAGCCCTGCACCGAGCGAATGGGTGTTTTCAATGTTCCAGACCTGTACAAGCGCATCGGGTATGCCGCTGCCGAGCAACAATGTCGCAGGTCCCGTCGTGCTGGCCTCCTCGGGGTAGGTGATGGTCGGGGCCGGGGCAGGTTGTGACATTTGCTCGTCGCGAGTGCTCATCGTTCTTCTCGTCCATGGCTGATTTGAACGCTGAGGTTGGCATGACGTGCCTGAATTCGAACCTGTAAGAACTACCAGTCCTCCAGTCTTTTTTGCACGGTGATCAATTTCGTTTCCGTCTAAAAAACTGTCATTTGTGTCAGTTGTCCGGCGTGGCTTCTTCGGGTCGAATGCTCTCAGCGAGGGGATCGATGTCGATCCCGCAGGAGAATACGAACATGCCGGAATCCACCGCGCCATTGCCCCCAACCGCGCAGTCAGCCGGGGAGCTGGATGCTCTGTTTGGTCTGCGAACGCTGAAATTTCCCGGAGCGGCCAAGACCATTGCCAAAGGCGTGGCGATCACGCCTTCGGGGCAGATCATGGTCAGCGCTACCGTCGAGCTATCGGGCCATTCGTACTACGGCCTTGCGCGGCTGGATGCCGATGGCAATCCGGATCCGGCCTTCGGCGACGGCGGATATCTCAATGGCGAGTTCGGCACAGGCTCGCTCACGCAAGGCGGGCCGTTGATTGTTGATGCGCTCGGACGGTTCTGGATGTGCGGTGTGATTGGCGTGGTCAAAGACCAGACGCTTGAATACCAGCAAGTCATCGCCCGGTTTCTGCCCGACGGTTCGCCGGATATCGAGTTCGGCGGCGACAGGAATGGCTACCTGATTGTGCCCATGCGGATTCCGGCACTCTTTGGGGCCACGCATGGGCAACTGCTGCTGGCCAAATCCGATCCGCAGCTTGCGCAGCCGGACAGGCTGCTGTTCGTGACCGCGCAAAAGGGCAGTGGCTTGTTGACGCGGTTCCATCTCGATGGCTCGGACGATTTATCGTTCGCCAGCAACGGTTGGCTGCCCCTGTCACTGCCAGGGGTGGCCATTTCGCTGTCCGGGATCATCCAGCTCGACGATGGGCTGATTCTGCTGCATGGCAAAACGGAAGTAACCAATCAGGGATTGGTCATGGCGTTCGACCACAACGGGAAAGTTGCACAAGCGTTCGGCGACAAGGGTGTACTGCTGTTGAACATTCAGCGCGATGGCAAGCTGCTCGAAAGCAGCGTGGCGGACATTGCTGTGCAAACGGCGCAGCGCCTGCTTCTGCTCGGTTCGGCGGTCGAGTCAACGCAAGGCACGAAACTGCAACACGGGTTCATCAGTGGTATTACCTACGCCGGCCAAATGGATGACGCGTTCAACAACCCTGTCCTCAGCCCGACGGCGCATGAACTCGACCTGAGAGGTTGGCAAGCAGGGTTTGCGCTGGATGACATCGCCGGCCAACGGATCGTTGCGGTCGGACAGACCTCGGGCAGCGCACGAGGCTTGTTGACGGGAGGCTTTCTGGTCGATGGCGCAGTGGATGATTCGTTTGATGTCGAGGGCGCGAAGGACGTTTCATGGCCAGCCATCGATGCCTGCCTGCAAGGCTCTTCGATCCTGGTGTTGGGTCGCAGGGACGACAGCGCGCAGCTGGTTCGCTTGCTGACCGCACCTGTCACAAAACAGCGCGCCAACATGGGCAACTGAGCAGTCAGCGGTAAAACCGGGCTATCCTGCCGGCTCGGATGAACCCTGCCTTCGAGCCCACCATGCTGCAAAAAAGCCTGATCCGCCGTCTCGACCTGATCACTCTGCAACTGTTCGTCGCCGTCCATGAGGAAGGCACGTTGACCCGTGCGGCTGCGCGCGAAGCCATCGCGGTGTCGGCGGCGAGCAAGCGCCTGATGGAGTTGGAGGAGGCGCTGGGCATCGCTTTGTTCGTGCGTCAGGCCAAAGGCATGATCCTCACGCCGGCCGGTGAAACCCTGCTGCACCATGCCCGGCAGATGCTCTTCAATGTGGAGAAGATGGGCCTGTAGCTGGGCGAGCACAGCCACGGTGTGCGGGGTTACGTGCGCATGCTGGCCAATCTTTCGGCGATCATTCAGTTCCTGCCTGAAGACTTGCGCGACTTCTCCGCGCGGCATCCGCAGGTCAAGACCGACCTTGAAGAACGCCCCAGCGCCGGGGTGATTCAGGGCGTGCTCGATGGCGTCGCCGACCTCGGCATCTGCTCCGACGACAGCGACACCAAAGGCCTGCACAGCGTGTTGTACCGCCAGGACAAACTGGTGGTGGTGATGCTCCCGGAGCATCCGTTGGCTACGCGCGCATCGGTGACTTTCGATGAAACTCTCGACAGCGATTACGTCGGCTTGCACGCAGCCAGTTCGATCAACATGCGTACCCATGCGGCCGCGCGGCAGGCCGGCAAAGTCCTGCGCATCCGCATTCATGTGCCGGGATTCGATGCGGTGTGCCGGATGGTCCAGGCGAACATGGGCATCGGCATTCTGCCGCAGCGAGCCTATGAGTTGTTTGGTCAGGCACTGGGCTTGCGTGCGGTGCCGCTGACCGACGACTGGGCTGATCGCGCGCTGATTGTGGTGGTGCGCGATGAGGCGGGGTTGTCGCCAGTGAGCCGGATGTTGTTTGAGCATTTGCGCGGGCGGTAGATCTTCATTGCGGCTGATGGCCTCTTCGCGAGCAGGCTCGCTCCCACATTGAACTTGTGTGAACACAGAATCTGAAACCACTACAGATCCTTGTGGGAGCGAGCCTGCTCGCGAAGGCGGCCCTGAATTCACCACGCAATCACAGCGGAGCATTCGCATTTCGCGAACGCCCATTGCCGAGAGACGGCTGGATTCGCCGATCATCGTTCCTCTAGCCTTGGCGACATATTCCAAGAACAAGAGGTACCCGCGATGACTGCCCCTTTGAGTGCAATCAAAGTGATCGAGATCGGCACCCTGATCGCCGCGCCGTTTGCCGCGCGCATGCTTGCCGAGTTCGGCGCCGAGGTGATCAAGATCGAAGCCATGGGTCAGGGCGACCCGCTGCGCAAATGGCGCAAGCTGCACGAAGGCACATCGCTGTGGTGGTACCTGCAATCGCGCAACAAGAAATCCCTGGCGCTCAATCTCAAATCCGTTGAAGGCATCGAGCTGGTCAAGCAACTGGCCGGCGACGCCGACGTGATCATAGAAAACCTGCGCCCCGGTGCGCTGGAAAAACTCGGTCTGGGCTGGGACGTGCTGCATGCGCTGAATCCGAAGCTGACCCTGGTGCGTATCTCCGGCTACGGCCAGACCGGCCCTTACCGTGACCGTCCCGGTTTCGGTGCGATTGGCGAGGCCATGGGCGGCATCCGCTACACCACCGGCACACCCGGTTCGCCACCGGCGCGAGTCGGTGTCAGCCTCGGCGATTCGCTGGCCTCGCTGCACGCGGTGATCGGCGCGCTGATGTCGCTGTTGCGGGTCAAGACCGGGCAGGGCGGTGGACAGATCGTCGATGTGTCGCTGGCCGAAAGCGTGTTCAATGTCATGGAAAGTCTGGTGCCGGAATACGACATGCTCGGCCATGTCCGCGAACGCAGCGGCGGCGCCTTGCCGGGCATCGCGCCCTCCAACACCTACCTCACCGCCGACGGCGCCTACGTGGTGATTGCCGGCAACAGCGACCCGATCTACAAGCGTCTGATGCACACCATCGGCCGTGCTGATCTGGCCGAGGCAGAAGAGTTCGCCCACAACGACGGCCGCGCGGCGCAGAGCGGTTTGCTCGATGCAGCCATCACACACTGGACCAGCAGCCTGCCGATCGACGAGGTACTGGCCGCCCTCGAAGCCGCTGAAGTGCCGGCCGGGCGCATCTACTCGGTGGCTGACATCGTCACCGATCCGCACTATCAGGCGCGGGACATGCTGCTCGATGCCGAGTTGCCCGGTGGCGCAACGGTGAAGATGCCCGGCATTGTCCCCAAACTCTCGGAGACGCCCGGCGGGGTGAACTGGTCCGGGCCGAAACTGGGCCAGCACACCGACGCTATTCTCGCCAATCTTGGCCTGACTGAACTCGACATCGAACGTCTGAAAGGCCAGGGGGTGGTGCAATGATCACTGACTATTCGCAAACCCTGATCGTCCAGGAAGTCTCGCCCCGCGACGGTTTGCAGATCGAGCCGACATGGGTGGAAACCGCTGACAAGATCGCCCTGATCAATCAATTGTCACAGGCCGGATTCAGCCGCATCGAGGCCGGCTCGTTTGTCTCGCCCAAAGCCATTCCGGCCCTGCGTGACGGCGAGCAAGTGTTCAATGGCATTCAGCGTCAGCCGGGGGTAATTTATGTCGCGTTGATCCCTAATCTGAGAGGCGCACAACGGGCATTGGCGGCGAATGCCGATGAGTTGAATCTGGTGATGTCTGCCAGCCAGACCCACAACCTGGCCAATATGCGCATGCGTTGCGAAGAGTCGCTGGCCGCGTTCGCTGACATCGTTGCGTTTGTCAGCGGTTCGGGTGTGCGCCTCAACGGCAGCATCGCCACCACGTTCGGTTGTCCGTTCGAAGGCCGGATCGATGAGGATCGTGTGCTGCAGATCGTTAACGCCTATCAGGAACTCGGCATTCAGGGCATCAGCCTCGCCGACACCACCGGCATGGCCAATCCGCGTCAGGTGGATCGCTTGGTGCGGCGCGTTTTGCAGCGGGTTTCGCCGGCTGACCTGACCCTGCATTTCCATAACACCCGAGGCCTTGGTCTGTGCAATGTGCTGGCCGCTTACGAGGCCGGCGCGCGGCGCTTCGATGCGGCGCTGGGTGGCCTCGGTGGCTGTCCGTTCGCGCCGGGGGCGTCGGGCAACATCTGCACCGAAGACCTGGTGAACCTGTGCGCTGAAGTCGGCATTCCCACCGGGATCGATTTGCCGCTGTTGCTGAAGCTTTCGCGCGGCTTGCCGGCGCTGCTGGGCCACGAAGTACCCGGCCAACTGGCCAAGGCCGGGCGCAACTGCGATCTGCATCCGATGCCGACCTGAGACACACCAGTACCCCTTTGGGAGCGGGCTTGCCCGCGATGACGGCAGCAAATTCAACGAAAGCGTTAGCTGAACTGACGCCATCGCTGGCAAGCCAGCTCCCACACAAAAGCGCTCCACAGTGAGCGTCATCACCAGACAACAAAAACAATCGGACGCCCATCGGCAGTCCGCCTGGAGAAAATCTATGAGCCTCAATGTAATGGAGGCGGGCGAGAATCCGTCCGTCGATCACGACGCCGAAAAAGCCCTGATCAGCAAAGTCGCCTGGCGCCTGATGCCGCTGATTATGGTCTGCTACCTGTTCGCCTTTTTCGACCGCATCAACATCAGCTTCGCCAAATTCCAGCTGCAGACCGACCTGAGCCTGAGCGACACCGCGTATGGCTTGGGCGCCGGGTTGTTCGTGGTCGGTTACGTGCTGTTCGAAGTGCCGAGCAACATGATGCTGTACAAGGTCGGCGCACGGCGCTGGATTGCGCGGATCATGATGTCGTGGGGCGTGGCGACGGCGGCGATGGTCTTCGTCAACAGCGAATGGCAGTTCTATGCGCTGCGCTTCGTCATCGGTGCGATGGAAGCCGGCTTTGCCCCGGGCGTGCTGTATTACCTGACCCTGTGGTTTCCGCAGCACTTCCGTGGCCGCATCACCTCGATGCTGTTCCTTGCCTCGGCGTTTGCCGGGCTGGTCGGCGCGCCGTTCTCGGGCTTGGTGTTGCAACACCTTGACGGCGTGTTGCAGATGCGCGGCTGGCACTGGTTGTTCCTGCTCGGAGGCGTGCCATGCATCGCACTCGGTTTTCTGGTGCTGACCCAGCTCAAGGACCGCATCGAGGATGCGCACTGGCTCACCGCTGACGAGAAGAAATTGCTCTCCAGTCGCATCGCTCATCACGAGCCACACAAAAACGGCGGCTCATTGCTCGCGGCGCTGAAAATCCCCGGGTTCCTGACGTTGGGTTTGATCTACTTCCTGATTCAGGTCGCGTCCTACGGTTTGAATTTCTGGGCACCGCAATTGATCCGCAGCGCCGGCACCGAAAGCCCGGTGATGATCGGCCTGCTGACCGCCATTCCGTACATCTGCGGGGCGATCAGCATGGTGGTGATCGGGCGCTTGTCAGACGCCACCGGTGAACGGCGCAAGTTTGTCGCCGGGCTGGTGATCGTCGGCGCGATCGGCTTTTTCAGCGCAGGAATCTTCGCCAGCCACACGACCTTCCTGATCGTCGCGCTCGGCCTGCTCGGCGCGGGCATCATCGCTTCGATTCCGAGCTTCTGGACCCTGCCACCGAAGCTGCTGGCGGGCGCCGGTGCCGGCGCAGCGGGCGGGATCGCGGTGATCAATACCCTGGGGCAGTTCGGCGGGATCGTCAGCCCGGTCATGGTCGGACGCATCAAGGACCTCACCGGCAGCACCACCCCGGCGCTTTATGTCATCGGCGTCGCCGCGCTGATTGCGGCCGCTTTGCTGCTGTGGGGCTTGCCGCAGAAGTTGCGTACGCTGGACAAGTATTGAGATTGGCGGCGTCGGCGATGACGCCTTCGCGAGCAGGCTCGCTCCCACATTTGCAATGCGGCTTTCCTGTGGGAGCGAGCCTGCTCGCGAATTGCGACTTCAGACACATGAGAAGATTCGCTGGCCTGATCTGTTGAATCCTCCGATGCAGAAAGGGATAGTGCGCGCCTGGAAATATCTTCAAGGAGCGGGAAGTGACAATGAAGTCCATATGGATCACCGCTGCGGCGCTCTGCGGGTGGTTGATGGCTGGGCAGGCGTTGGCCGATTGCACGCCGCCTGCGCTCAGTGGCGAAGCGGACTTTTCTTTGTGCGAGAACTGGCCGGCTTATCCGCAGCTGACGATTACCGCGCTATCGACGTTCGTGCCCGATCCCGTCTATGGCCAGGACGGCAGGGTGGGTTCATACGATCTGGCTCTGGCCGTCAGTACCGCTGGCAGCCCCAAGCCGCTGGCGACCTATCATCAGCGGTCGGCGTTTCTCTCCGATGCCATCGCGCTGGAGAGTCTGGAGCTGGATACGGCGCGTTATAAACTCACGTCCGACCTCCGTGCCTTCGGCGTACGCGCCCATTTCAAAGGCTCGTCGCGCGTCAATCCGCTGGATGAAACCCTGCTGTGGCTCTACGTGAAAGAGGGCGACAAACTGCGCCCGGTGCTGGATCGTTTGGTCGTCTACAGCTTCAGTGGCGAATGGGATGGCAATTGTGCCGGAGAGCGCTCGGAGACGGTGCGTACGCTTGAGATGGGCAAAACCAGTTCCCATGGTTACGCCGATATCATTGTCCGCTCGGTCACCACGGGGCTGGTCGGTGAGGGGCCACCCGACACCTGCGAGTCGGAAACTACCCACGAAAAGCCGGTGCTGACCACGTTGCGCTATGACGGACAGCAATATTTCGTTCCCGAAAATCTGAGAGGCTATTGAAGGCGCGTCGTTCTACTTCCTCGATCCCGACGGGCACAAGCTGAAGGTCCACGTCGGCGATTTGCAATCGCGGCTGGCTACGTGTCGGCAGAAACCGTACTCCGGCATGCGTTTCTGCGACGAACCCTGATCCGCTTCAATCTCGGTGATATAGACTCTGCGCCACGTATTCTGGCGCTCGCAGGTTTTTCATGACTCCATCATTGCTGTTGGCCGTTCTGGCTTCGGGTTTCATCTACGGGATCACGCCCGGGCCGGGCGTGCTGGCGGTGTTCGGCATTGGCGCGGCCCATGGGCGACGGGCCGGGGCGGGTTTTCTGTGTGGGCATCTGCTCGGCGATGTGATCTGGTGCAGCACCGCGCTGGTGGCGATTGTCGGTGCGCGGGAAATCGGCAGCACCGCGTTCGATGTGCTCGGCGTGCTCAGCGCGGTGTACCTGTTCTGGCTCGGCTGGCGTGCGGTGCGTGCCCAACGCCGCAGCGGCGACGAGGCGCAAGGGGCGGCGCGGCAGCCGTTCTGGCACGGCATCGTCTTCGGACTGACCAATCCCAAGGCCTACCCGGTGGCGGTGGCGACCTTCACGGCGCTGCTGTCGAGCCGCGCCGAACTGCTCAACTGGTCGATGCTGCCGGCGCTGATCGCCCTGAGTTTCATCGGCGGTGCGCTGGCTTACGCTATCCTCATCGGCGTGGTCGGCGCGCAGCGGGTGCGCACGGTGTATCAGCGTCATGAGCTGCTCATCACCCGTTTATGCGGCGTGATGTTTATCGGCTTCGCCATCAATGCGTTGATGCACGCGCTGCCGGGGCTGCTGCCGAACAAGACTTGATGAAATGGGCAGGGACGCGCAATCACGATCATGGACGATTGAAATCGCTGCACTGCGCGGACACCCCGTAGAACCATGCAAAGCCCTAACCCTGCGCCGCTGGCGAGCTACATGGACCTGTTGCTGGACGCCGTTTGCGCGGTCGACAAACAGGGCCGTTTCGTTTTTGTCAGCGCTGCCTGCGAGCGGATTTTCGGCTACACGCCTGACGAACTGATCGGCCGCTCGATGATAGAGCTGGTGCACACGGCCGATCGCCAGCGCACCCTCGCGGCCGCCGGCGAAATCATGAGCGGCGACCCGAAGCACAATTTCGAGAACCGCTACCTGCGCAAGGACGGCAGCGTCGCGCATATTTCCTGGTCGGCGCGCTGGTCGGAGGTCGACCAACTGCGCATCGCCGTCGCCCGCGATATCACCGAGCGCAAGCAGGCCGAATCGCGGCAAGCGGCGTTGTACGCAATTTCCGAGGCGGCGCATGCGGCGGAAGATTTGCTGGCGCTGTTCAAACGCGTCCATTTGCTCATTGGCGAATGGCTGCCGGCGCTGAATTTTTCCGTGGCGCTGTACGACGAAAACTGCGGGCAGCTGAATTTTCCCTATCACGTCGACGATCACGAATTGCAGCCCGAGCAGCCCGGCACGGTCATCGGACGGCTTTGCGCGCAAGTGATCCGCAGCGGCCAGCCAATGTTGCTGACCCCGGACAGCGCCGATGCCACGCCCGATTTTGCTGAGCTGGTGGCGGAGCAGAACGCGCCTTGCTGGCTCGGCGTACCGCTGAGCTCAAAAAACGGCACCATCGGCGCCTTGATCGTCAAAAGCCTCGCTGGCGGCGAACGCTACACCGAGCAGGACAAGGAACTGCTGCAATACGTCTGCGCACAAGTCGCCACGGCCATCGAACGACAGCAGCTGCATGCGCGGCTCAAGCGCATGGCGCAATACGATCAACTGACGCAACTGCCCAACCGCGAACTGCTGCGTGATCGGCTCAGGGCTGCGCTGGCCCATGCGCGAACCGTGCACGGACACATGGCGCTGCTGTATGTCGATCTGGATCGCTTCAAACAGGTCAACGACACCCATGGCCATGCCGTCGGTGACATGCTCCTGCAAACCGTGGCCAATCGGCTGAAAGGCTGCGTGCGTGAAACCGACACTGTGGCGCGTATCGGTGGCGATGAGTTTGTCGTGCTGTTGCATAGCGTGCATGCCGCCGAAGATGCCGACAGTGTCGCCGGAAAAATCCGTCAGGTGCTGGCGCAGCCCATGCGCCTCGACGGCCATGACCTGCGTATCGAACCGAGCATCGGCGTGGCGCGTTTCCCTGAACACGGTGAAGAAGAACAGCAACTGTTCCGGCATGCCGATCAAGCCATGTATGCGGCCAAACGCCTGAATCATCGAGCGTTGGGCATCTAAAGCGAGCGCACCGTTCGTCGCGGCCTCGGCAGATTTTCTAAACCTTTGAACGCCAAAGCCTTCTTAACTGAGGCGGACCATTGTCCGCCGCGACTATTTGAGCAGCGGGCGAATCACGGCCCGCTTGAATTTTCAACGAAGGAGGGCGCGACCATGAGCCGGATGGCCACCCGTTTACGTAACGTCAGTTTTGCAACCCTGCTAGGCCTGTGCGCCAGCAGTGCGTTCGCCCAGTCGCCTGCCGAATTCATCAACGATGCCTCCGCCAAAGGCATGGCTGACATCGAAGCCAGCCGTCAGGCCCACGGCAAGACCGAATCGAAAGAGGTCAAGGATTACACCATCGTTGTGATCAACGACCGCACTACAGCCAACCAGCATCTGGCGAAGATCGCCAAGAAACTCGACCTGCCGGTTGCCCCCCGCGAAGAACTCGCCGACAAGGCCAAAGAGTTGATGCCGGAAGTGAAGGACGGCGCGACATTCGATCAGGCTTACGCCGCCAGTCAGGTCAAGGCGACCGAAGAGGCCATCACCCAGATCGAGCAACAGGCACAGACCACCGACGTGCCGGAAATCAAAGCGTTTGCCGATGAGACTTTGCCGAAGCTGCAAAGCCATCTGGAGAAGGCCCGCGCGTTGCAGGCCAGTCGCTAACTTCGCCGTATTGTTGCAGTGTGAGAGAAACTTTCAGTTGAAATGCGATGCTTCCCCTGTGGGAGCGAGCCTGCTCGCGAAAGCGGTGTGTCAGTCAATGCTGTCCCCACGTCTTCGCGAGCAGGCTCGCTCCCACAGGGTGTGTTTACTTGCTCAGCACTCATTCAAATCCTGCTTTGGCTTGCTCTTGTCGCCAAGCCCCTCAAGATCAAACACCTGATTCTCACCCAGCGCGCGATAATGCCGGCGCAGCGCTTCGAGCTGCTTCAGATCCAGCGCCTCCAGCCCGAGCATCGCGTTCTGCGCTTCCTTGTTCACCCGCAGCAGCTCATCGAGTTTCAAGTGCAGAATGTCGGTATCGCGGTTCTGCGTGTTCTGAATCAGGAATACCATCAGGAAGGTGATGATCGTCGTCGAGGTATTGATGATCAGCTGCCAAGTGTCGTTGTAACCAAAAATCGGCCCGCTCAACCCCCACAACCCGATCAGGATCAATGCCCCCATGAACGTCTTCGGGCTACCGGCCCACAGGGCGAGTTTTTGGGCAATCTTTGCGAATTTCATGATGGGAGTCCTTGTTTTGGGAGCTTGAAATTCAGACATCGGCGTTGCGCTGAAAATTCTGTTTACAAGTTTCGGTGCAGGACTTTGGTAGGGAAGGCGTACGGCGCAGATCGCGGTATCGTGTCGACAGTCGACAGAAAACCCCAACAGGAGAACGCAATGAGTTGGTCTGCCCAGCAATACGTCGCTTTCGAAGATGAACGCACCCGCCCGGCCCGTGATCTGTTGGCGGCGATACCCACGGCGCACGCCCGGGCGGTGGTGGATATCGGTTGCGGGCCGGGCAATTCCACCGAGTTGCTGGTGCAGCGTTTTCCCGAGGCCCGGGTCAGTGGCCTGGACAGTTCGGCGGACATGATCGCCGCCGCGCGCAAGCGCTTGCCCGATGTGCAGTTCGAGGTGGCCGAGATCGACAAGTGGGCCGATGAAGGCCCGTTCGATGTGATCTTCGCCAATGCGGTGCTGCAATGGGTGCCTGATCACGCTTCGTTGCTGCCAGCCCTGGCGAGCAAGCTTTCAGATGGTGGCAGCCTGGCGATCCAGATGCCGGACAACCTCAACGAACCGTCCCACCGCTTGATGCGTGAAGTCGCCGCCAATGGGCCGTGGGCGAGCAAGCTCGCAGACGCTGCCGGGCAGCGTACCGACATGGCCAGTGCCAGCGAGTATTTTTCGATGCTGCGCCCGCATTGCGCGCGGGTCGATGTGTGGCGCACCACCTATCATCACCAACTTCGCGATGGTGCGGCGGGGGTGGTGGAGTGGTTCAAGGGCAGCGGTTTGATTCCATTCCTGAGCCCGTTGACCGAGGAGGAGCGGGCGCAGTATCTGCAGCGGTATCTGGCGGAAGTTGCCAAGGCTTATCCGGCCTTGGCTGACGGCTCGGTGCTGCTGCCGTTTCCACGTTTGTTTATTGTTGCGACCCGTTGAAAATATTCATTCGTCTAGCTCGTTTTTTATCGTGAGTTCGACGCATTGGTTCAGGTCGGCGTAACTCGCAAGAACAACCCGATCGGTCCCCTCTCCCTCGGGAGAGGGTTAGGGTGAGGGGGTCGCTGGCGCTTGAAAACCCGATCACCGCTGCGCCGCCATCATCATCGTCCTCTGGCTTCCTTTCAACTCGTTCACGCTGAACTCGTCGGAAATTTCCTTCTGTTTTCCAGGCTTTTACACGTGGTGCGCCATGGCTGTTTAAAGTCGAACCGCGTTACGTCCCGATGCCTACAAATCCTTGCGCCGCTGCCTACCGGTACGCCAGAATCCGCCGGCTTGTGCGCCTGGCGGGCGGTCGGTAACTTGGTTCGCGTCACTGATTTCCAGTGATCGGGTTTAGCAGCCCGGCCAGGATTGACCAACGGTTGCACATGTACCTTCCAGTCAGGCTTCGCCTGCACTTGATGGTGGCTGTGCGCATGGCACCCTCGGGTGCGCCGGGTTTTGGACTTCCTACCGGTCTGCTAAGGAATACGCAAGCCATCGTGCAGACGTTTGATCATTGCCAGACTCAGCTTGCGCTTGCGGTTCAATACTTCCGAAACATGGCCACTGGTGCCAATAAAGGACTCGAGATCCCGCGGCGTCAAGCCTTGCTGATCCATACGGAATTTGATGGCTTCAATGGGATCAGAGGGCGGCATCGGAAAATGCTGCTCCTCATACTTTTCAATCAGCAGAGCGAGAATTTCCCCACACGTCAGACATGAAAAAACCGGCGACTTAGAGCCGGTTGGGCAGTAAGAATTTTTTAACCCTGCTGCAAGACCTTCAACGCCGCCGAAGCCAGAAACCCCGATCGGCTTTTCTCCTCAGGATGATGCAACACGTACTCATCAATGCGATTGAGCAAGTGCCCCGGCAGAGTGATGTTGAGCTTCTGTGCTTTGCCCAGGTATTTGACCACGTCGATATCCACTACCGCCCACGCACATCCGGCGTACTGCGGATTGGCGACATGCAGGCTCAATTTGCTGGCCGATGGAATCGGCGCACCGTCGTCTGCCAGAATTTCGAAATGACCTTCGATCGCCTCGCGCGCCATGGCGACAGCGTCATCAAGGTCGTCGCCGGCAGAAAAGCAGCCAGGAATGTCCGGCACTTCAACTCCCCAAGCGTGTTCCTCGTCGCCTATTGAAATCGCAATCGGGTAAAGCATGTTCGTGATCCTCCAAGGCAACGCTGAGAACGGATTCAGAGCATGGCCTGTTGCAAAATACTGATGGCCGTTTTTTTGAGCAGATCCTTTTTTGGATGCGGCACTGTTACCAATCCTGGTTTGGTTGGATGTTTGAAGTGGTGATGACTGCCCCGGATACGTACCAGAAACCAACCGTCCGCGACGAGTTGTCCGATTAAAAAACGGCTGTTCACAACACCTCCCTGTGATGTGCTTGGTGGTTACTATACCTACTGAATTCTACAGATCAATAGACTTGCTACCGTTCAGCCATTGTGGCGTCCGGCGAGGTGGTCAACCCAGTCTAGGCCGCGTGTGTTTGGAGGAACGATGGTTGTGTTGCAGTGTTTTGCGGTGACATTTACGCGGCAAAATGAAAGCAGATCGCTCAGCCAGGCATTGCGACTGATAGAGCGAGCCAGGCCGTAAGGAGGGCGACGTTGGTAACGATCCTTCTCTGGATGATTTTCAGAGTCGCTGGGGTTCTTTTTGGAGCTGAAGGCTTTTCCTTGGAAATTGTCTTTCACCAACTTCCAGACACAAAAAAACCGGCCATCAAGGCCGGTCTTTTCTATTCCTGCATCCCTCGTCGGACAACACAACGCGAGATCAATATTCGGTGGAGCGGGTAGAGGGAATCGAACCCTCATCTAAAGCTTGGGAAGCTTTCGTTCTACCACTAAACTATACCCGCTCAGAGCGGCTGACTTTGTACCAGACTCGGCCACGGATTTGAAGTTTTCTTTTCTCTGCGAGGGCTTTGCCGCGCAGAAATCGGTCGATCGCGAGCAAGGGCTGCGCCGGTGCAACAGGCACTTCAAGCTTGCAGCCTTGCCCGCGATGACGCTGTTTCAAATGGCCAGGGCATGGTGATCCTGCACAAACGAGTAGCGCGTTCGGCTGGCTTGCGGCGCAGGTTTCAGAAAGCCCAGCAGGGCGTTCTGGCTGTCGCGGCAGGCGGCTTTGTGCTCCATGTCGAGGAAGTGCCCGGTGGCTTGCAGGGTAGTGAAGCTGCTGTGGGCAACGTGGTTGCCGAACAGTCGCGCATCCTCGGCGGCGGTGTATTCGTCCCATTCGCCGTTCAGAAACAGCACCGGCACGCTGATCTTTTTCGCCGCATTCAGATAGCACTGGCGATCGCTGTGCAGCACGTCGTTGATGTGAAAGTGCATCTGCCCGTACTCATGCTCGGCGAGGCTGCTGACGTGGCGATAGTTGAAGCGCTTGAACAGTGACGGCAGGTGTTTGCCGATGGTGTTGTTGACCAGATGACCGACCCGATCGCCGTCGCGGCTGCCGAGGTAATCGACGCCGCGCTCGAGGTAATCGAGCATGTGCGCATTGATCACCGGTGAGAACGAGCTGATCACGGCTTTTTCAATGCGCCGCGGTTGCTGGGCGAGGGCGACCAGGGTGGCGGCGCCGCCCCAGGAGAACGACAGCACGTGTTCGGCGGCGAAGTGATCGATCAGCTCCAGCAGGATCTGCCCTTCGACTTCCTTCGTCAGATGTTTCTCATGCCGGTTGTGGGCTTTTGAGCGGCCCGCGTAGGGCTGGTCATAGCAGACCACGTTGAATTGCGGGTGCAGGTTTTTCACGGTCTGTGCAAACGACGCAGTCGTGGCCATCGAGC
>Ga0265296_1001236_pt1 | contig 30405 bp, 25 predicted proteins | sample MunlanPumphouse1_FD_189073 | JGI IMG/M metagenome (GOLD analysis project Ga0265296, IMG submission 189073) | Groundwater microbial communities from a municipal landfill in Southern Ontario, Canada - Pumphouse #1 | ecosystem: Environmental > Aquatic > Deep subsurface > Groundwater | place... | reverse complement strand
CCTCAGGGGTTACGGCCAGAGGGATCCCCTCACTGAATATAAGAAAGAGGCATTTGATGTCTTTGCTGAAATGACAGACAGGATTTCTATCGAGGTATTGAGCAGAATCTTTAAAATTCAGGTAAAAAAAGAGGAAGACTTAAAAGAGATTTCCAAAAAGCAGAAATTGAACTATAATAAGATCGGCAGTCCTGAAGGCCAGCAGACGGTCCATAAAGGGAAAAAGGTTGGAAGGAACGACCCGTGTCCATGCGGAAGCGGTAAAAAATACAAAAAATGTTGCGTTGTGAATGCCTAAGATACTTTTAATCGGTTCAAGTATTTTCAGGAAAGACTATGAGGATATCCTTTCCCATGAGGGGTTCGAGGTCTCAAGGTTCAGGGCCATTGATAATGCGCTTCCCAGGCTCAATGAAAAGGTAAATATTATCATAGTTGAAAAAGAGCAAAGCAAAAACAGCTCATTCAAAGACTTCATAAAAACATCCGTAAATATACCAAAACTTGTAGTTTCCCCTGACTATTCCTTTAAGGGACTTACCCTGTGGCTGAAAAATCCTCTTACCTACCCTGTTTACAATCCTTCAGAAAAAGAACTGCTGTATTTTATAAACCGTATTTTGAAAGAAAAAAGCATGCGGATCGAGAACAAAATACTTCAGCAGGAACTTGATATTGCAAAAAAAGAGATAGAGTTCTTTGAGGAGGTTGCGAAAATATTGACATCCTCAATGGAGCTCAACCAAATACTTGTTGCAATAATGAAAAAAACAAAAGAGATGACAAATGCTGAGGCATGGTCTGTGCTCCTTGTTGACGAGGAGACAGGCGAATTAGTCTTTGAAAGGACCGACGGCAAGAAAAAACCCAAGATAGAGAAATACAGACTGAAACTCGGGGAAGGCATTGCAGGCTGGGTTGCACAGGAGGGAGTTCCCGTAATCGTGCCTGATGTATCACGGGATGAAAGGTTCAGTTCCAAGGTGGACAGGCAGACGCATTTCAGGACAAAGTCGTTGATGTGTGTGCCGATAAAAAGCAAAGGCCGCGTCATCGGAGTTCTTGAGGTCGTAAATAAGGTCACAGGCGGGCCGTTCACAAATGAAGACCTCACGCTGCTTATGAGGCTTATCGACCAGGCAGCGCTTGCAATCGAACGGACCTCTCTCTACGAGAAGATGGCAGAACTCGCTGTCACGGATGACCTTACAAAACTGTTTAATACAAGGTATCTGAACAGGACTATCGAGATGGAGATCCAGCGCTCAAACAGATACCGCACATCAATATCCCTCATCTTTATTGACATTGACCATTTTAAAAATATAAATGACCACCACGGACATCTGGTAGGCAGCAAGACGCTTGTCGAGATGGGCCAGTTGATCATCAAGAGCCTGCGTACTATAGACATTGTTGCCAGATACGGAGGCGATGAATTTGTGGTTGTACTGCCGCAGACAACTCCCAGGGCAGCTGCTCAGATAGCAGAGAGAATAAGAGCATCAGTCGAGCAGAATGTATTCCTCAAAAAAGAGGGCTATGGACTTAAGGTAACTGCAAGCTTTGGAGTTGCATCTTATCCCGAAAACGCAAAGACCAAAGAGGAGCTTCTTCGCCTGGCAGATGAAGCCATGTACAGAGTTAAAAATACCACCAGAAACGGAGTATATGTTATAGCGTGATAATAACCAATAACCAAATTACAACAGCAAAAATCAAAATTTGGAAGCCTGTGTCCTGAATTTAAAACTATGGCACTTTTTAATTATGCCTCAAAAGAGATTACCCTTAAGATTGTTTACTACGGCCCCGGCCTGAGCGGAAAAACAACCAATCTCCAGCATTTACATTCAGCCCTGGACCCCAAAAAAACAGGGAAACTGCTTTCGCTAGCCACAGAAACTGACAGAACGCTGTTCTTTGACTTTCTTCCCATAGAACTCGGCAAGGTAAAAGACTTTTCCATCAGATTTCAGCTTTATACTGTGCCCGGTCAGGTAAAATATAATGCAACGAGAAAAGTTGTGCTTAAAGGCACTGATGCCATAGTATTTGTCGCTGATTCTCAGAGGGCAATGAGGGAAGCAAACATGGAAAGCTTTGCCAACATGAAAGATAATCTCCTTTCAAATAATATAAACTTTGAAGATATACCGCTTGTCCTGCAATACAACAAAAGAGACCTTCCTGATGTGCTTACAATTGATGAATTAAATAAGGACTTAAATGATGGCGATTACGTATATCTTGAGGCTGAGGCAGTTAACGGTAAGGGTGTTCAGGAGGCGTTTCAGGTCGCTACAAAATTTCTTATCAAAGACATAGCCCGCAAGCATAAACTTGAGATCCAGCCGTCTGCACCACCCGAGAAACTTGCGCCGCTCAGCCAGGAAGTTATCTCTTCGCCGCCGTTTGAAGAAGAAAAAATACACACTGAAGAACCATTGGCATCTATAACTTCGATGCAAGAAGAAATCGTAGTCATCCCGGAAAAAGAAATATCTGAAGCAGAAGTATTCGGAGAACAAATTATATCATTCGAAGAAGAGACGGACAAAGAAGAAAAAATCCCTGAAGCAAAACCTTCTGAAGCCCCCAAAGAGTCTATATCCGAAGAAGATTTCTTTTTTACTAAAGAGCCTGCTGAACCTGTTCCCCCGCCGCCGCCCCTGCAGGAGCAGATAATTGAAGAAGACAAAATTGAAGCTGAAAAACCTTTCGCGCTTCCAAAAGAGCCTGAACTTGAGCAGGAATTCTCTTTTGCTCAGGAGCCTGCTCAACTATCCCGAATAATAGAAATGCCGGAGGTTAAAAAAGAAACAAAAGAAGAGTGGAGAGAACCCCAAATCAGAGAAGTTCCGGTATTCCCGGTTGAAGAACTCGACAAAATAAGAGCGAGCATCAAAGAAATCCCGATATTCCCTGTTGCAAAACTTGATAAAATGGCTGAAAGCATTAAAGAAACAAACCAATTACTTGTCAGCCTCAAAGTTGCAATCAAGGAATTATCTGATGAGATGAAAAAAACAAAAGAAGAGCAAAAAGAGATGCTAAGCATAATCAGAGAGATGAAGATAGCTGAAACAGTAGAAAGAATAAAGAGTAAAGGGAAAAAAGGAGGCTGGTTCAGCTAAAACAATCAAAACCTCTCAAGTGTTTTTATCAGCGCCTCTGCTTTTTTAAGGCTTTCATAATATTCCCTTTCAGGATCAGAGTCCGCAACAATGCCTGCGCCTGCCTGAACATATGCATAGCCTTTTTTTATCAGGAATGTCCTTATTATGATATTCAAATCCATATTCCCTGAAAACCCGATATAACCTATCGAGCCCGTGTAAGGTCCTCTTGAGACAGGCTCAAGTTCATCTATTATTTCCATGCACCTTACCTTTGGGACACCTGTTATTGTTCCTCCGGGGAATGCAGCCTTTATCGCATCAAAACATGTCTTGCCTTGAGCGAGTTCCCCTTTTATGTTAGAGACGATATGGATCACATGAGAATAATCCTCTGTGATCATCAGTTCATCAACATGCACGCTCCCATAATCACAGACCCTTCCTATGTCATTTCTTTCAAGGTCGATGAGCATTATATGTTCTGCCCTCTCCTTCTCATTCAGCAAAAGCTCCTTTCGCATACGCTCGTCTTCTTCCCTGTCTTTTCCTCTCGGCCTTGTGCCTGCTATCGGCCTTGTCTCAACAATGCCATTTCTTATGCTTATCAGCCTTTCAGGCGAAGAACTCACAATCTGATAATCACCAAAATCAATATAAGCTGCAAATGGAGAGGGATTTATGGAGCGCAGAATCTTGTAAAGCTCCCAGGGATTTGTTCTGCCGATTTCAGCAGACACCCTCAAAGAAAGATTCGCCTGAAATATATCTCCGGCAGTGATATATTCCTTTGTACGCTTTACAATGTCCATGTATTGTTTTTTGGACATATCATGCTTAAGTGAAACACCACCCCTCCTATCCTCCCCTTGCACCTCCCCTTTGTCCCCTTCTTGCCAAGGAGGGAATGGGGGAGGCAGGTTTCCTTCCGCACTTCCGCGCTTGCTAACTTCCGCGCTTATCTTCTCTATCTGCTGATTTGCCTCTTCATACTTCTCCCCCCAATCCACATCCATATAGCCATACCCCAAATCCGTTTCCCTTGCTCCGGGGCAGACAATAATCCATGCCTTTTTCTTTTTATGGTCAAATGCAATCAACTTATCTATCATAAAAAAATGACCATCAGGGATTTTAAGGTCGTCTTTTGTTGTCTTGGGAAGTTTTTCAAGATATTGGACAAAATCATAACTCAACAAACCTACAGCGCCGCCCTGAAAAGGAGGAAGGGATTTTATTGGTTTCTGTTTGTATGCAGTAACAAGTGATTTTAACCTCGGCAATGGAGGAACAGAAGATATCGACCTTCTGCCTTTTGTCGTGATTTCAACAGAACCATTTTTGACCTTGAAGATTAAATAAGAGTCAAAGCCAATGAATGAATACCTCGCAATCTTCTCCGGCCCTTTAACGCTTCCAAGAAGGAAACTGTTTGGAGATGCAAAGGATTCATAAACCAGATGAGGCGGAGAATATGATATCTCCCTGTAAACAGGTGGTATTCCTTCAGTTTTTGCAGACCGCAGAAATACATTTTTAGCAGGCATAGCCATTCAGTATTTTACCTTATTTAGAGGCAAAGAATCAGAGATGATGATGTTATACATAACGTAAGAAATATTTGCGCATACTCTGGCGCATAGAAGTCTGTCATGCCGATGGCACTGTTGGGTTTTGGGACTTATGATAGCTTACGACTACGGGACTTCGCAACTACGGAATTTAGAACTATAAAAGTTGTTGCTCTTTTGCTCTATCGTAGCGTATGATATTTTTTGGTAATGACATTGTTATTTATACGCTACCACAAAACTATGCCTTTTGGACGGCTTTTTATCTATTTAATCCTCTCAAGAAGAAACTTTACCTGCCTGTCTTCCGGGCTCAGTCTCATTACTTCCTCGAATACCTTTTTTGCCTCGGCTTCGTTACCCTTCTGGTAATACATCATGCCGAGTGACTTTTGTAATGTCGAGTCTTTTGCGAACTTCTCAACTCCGTCTTTTAAATATTTTAATGCCTTATCGTCTTCCTTCATCTCCTGATAGCAAAGCGCAAGGTAATAATATGTTTCAGCTGACGGCGATGCCTTTAATGCCTCTTCAAAAAGGACTACTGCCTTGCCATAATTCCTCTGCCTGAAGTAATCTCCAGCCTCGATAAGGATCTCTGTTGCTCTTTTATGGCGGTCTTCCTGACTCAGGTTTGTGTAAGGATTTGAAATAACATCAACAATCTTGCCGTCAGGCAATTTATTATCATATGCCTTTGTTAAGCTGACTCCGCTGATTTTCATCTCATCAGTGTTTATTGTGCCAAAGTAGTTAGCGCCAAGCTTTACGCCGGCTTCAGAAGATGCATTTTTCTCATTGTCAAAGATATTATTGTCCTTAATCTCTCCTGAAAAACCCTTGATGACAATACCGTCCGCATTCTGAAAGATACTGCTCAGGATAATCTTTGCATCTGTCTTTTGCAGTTCAAGGCCTGTTTTGTTTCTTGAAATTGTTGAATTTTTGACTGTAACAGATGGAGTGCCGGATATTGAGATGCCCGCATTGCTTTCTGTTATTACGCCATTCTCTACTGTGCCTTCTGTGTTTTGCAAAAACATTGCGGTAACCGCACCGCTTGTACGAAAACCATTTAAGGCAATAGTGCCGCCGTCAACAGATATGCCTTTCCACTTTTTATCGCCCGAAGGGGTGAGTTCAACAGGGGACTCCTTTGCATTTATTACCATCTTACCGTAAACAAGCAATGATGCATTCTCGTCAAACATCATCCTTGTTTCAGGCTCTAAAGTAAGCGATAGCCCCTTTGGCACAATCAGCTCTCCTTTTACCAGGAATACCCCGGAAAGAACCGTGTCTTTTCTGAGTTCGCCTGAAATCATCACTGGTTCTTTTGAAACCAGGGATGCCCTGAGAGGGTCCTGCAGCTCTGATTCATTGCCGGCCTGGTCATAAGCCACAACCCTGTAGTAGTAAACCGTGTCAATCTTTGCTGTTTTATCTTCAAACAGATTGAGTTCAACCTTTGCCAGTTCAGCATATCCGCTTAACGGCTGTTCACTTCTTAAGATTGCATATCCCTTGAGGTCAGGGGTGTTTTTTACAGTATCCCATGAAATTTCTATCCTGTCCTGAAATCCCTTTGTCCTTAAATTTTTCACCGGCGGCGGAGGGGTTGTGTCAATTGTCATAAAACCGCTTACATCAATCCACCGGCTCTCAAGCCCTCCCGGCCTTTTCAGATATGCGATAACAGGCATATCATTCGCATTGTCTCCGGACATCACAAGATATTCGCCCATATAAATGCCGGGTTTTGTCTCTTTCATCAGAACACCCTTCTTAAAGCTTCCAATATCAAACACTGCGACTGCGCCGGGTTCGCCATCCAGCCCTACCCTTACGACCTTTCCTTTCCCCAATGGACTTTCTTTTGCATTGGTTAAAACTTCCTTGATCAACGGCCTGTCCTCTGTTGTCATTCCTTTTGGAGACGGGATCTTCTCATTGAATTTATAGGCCAGCTCATTCACCATCCTGACCTGCTGAATCTCCCTGAGGTTTATTGCCGTGGATACAGCGGTCATGACTACGCTCAATGGAGATATTGGAACGCTGCCCTCGTGATATCTTACAGAATCCTTCATCCTGAAGACCTCTTTGCCTGTTTTTGTATTTATCATCCAGACCTCAGCCTCTACTCCAAGCTGGGAATAAACTGCAGCATATACTTTTTTGAAATCAGTGACCCTGCCGTAAACTATTCCGTCGCAGCCGATGGGCTGGCATATCTCATCCGGTTTTAATTCAAGGATGGTCTTGCCGCTGGATTTCTCGATCTGGATTGTTTTCTCATCAACGGTTGACGGCTCTACGTCCCTGTATGGCTTAGAACTGAAATGATTGTAAAATGCCTTTCTTACCTGATTTGCTATGCCCCTTTCCTCTGTCTCATTCTGGAAAGGCATGATTGCGACTATCCTTGGAAGTTCTTCGTCAGAGACTTCCGGCGCCTCAGGCTTACCTTTTTTCATCTCCTCTATTGATGCGCATGAAGAAAGCAATACGACCACAAACATGGCTAAAAATAATTTTTTCATGAGTTTTCTCCTTGAATCTGTAAAAGTCTTTTCTGATTCTGCGGTGCCCACTTAGCGTTTATTTCTTTTCCTGCTGAACCTCTGTGGACACCCATGTCTCTATATATTTTCCGTCTGCATCTATTTTATTGAGATAACGCTTTACCGTCCCTGTTTTAGTGTCAATAAGGAATATGCCTGTTGAGGTAGTACCCTCCTGACTTTTAAGGTCAAAGGTCTTATATGTCCCCTGGAAAAGCTGGTACCTTCCAATATCAGAGCACGCATCCTTTGAAACAGGATTTTCTGCACAGACAATGCTGCCCATTAAAAGAATAAAACATATAATAATAATGAAAGACTTTATCATAATTATCATTCCTCCTTTCTATGCAAAGACCTATTTTGTTTCTCCTAAAACAATTGTCTCAGAGGCCTCGCTTTCAAGGTCTGTTTCATCCAGGGCAGTGACAAACAACTCAGCTTTCCCTTTCATTTCACCTGCCTCCCAGTAAGTATCCTGAACTGAACCTACTTTCTGAGAGATACCAAGAAAGCCCTTCTTGTACACGTGGTATTTTTTTATATCTTTTTCAGGATTTGCATCCCATGATATTCTCTTTTTGCCGTCCTGTTCAGTTATCTTTAATCCTGCAGGTCTTTGAGGCAGCGGTTTTGTTTTAGCAGAAACAGGAGAAGACATCGGGCTAAAAAGATTATCATTATCAACAGCCTGAATAACATAAATATATTCAGCGCCGTCCCTGAGCCTGGAATCAGTGTAAGATATTTCCTTTGTGCTTTTTATCCTGTCAAAGTCTTTTTCATCCGCCCTTTTTCTGTAAATCACATATTCTTTTATATCCGGCTCCGTATTTTTGTCCCAACTGAGAGATACTTTTTTTACATCACCTGATACAGCTTTGAGCCCGCCCGGTATTTGCGGCAGAGCCTTTGTGGTAGCGGATACAGATTCTGTCTGCCGGCTCTCAGCGCCTGCGGAGTTAAATGAGCTTATCCTGTAGTAATAAACGCTGTTATCTTTAAGGGGGGAGCTATTGTCTGAAAAGTTATCCTTTTCTGAGTCAATCTCTGCTATTTTATTATATTCTGCTTTTTCTTCAATCGCCCTGTAAATCTTGTATCCCCTTATCTCATCCTCAGGACTCTTTATGGTTTCCCACTTAAGAGAAACCTTTCTTGCCTCTCCGCTTTTAGCGGCAAGACCCGCAGGCACAGGAGGTTTAGGCCTGGTTGTTGCGGAAACAGGTTCTGACATATCTGTCTCAATGTTATTCTTGTTGCAGGCAGTTACCCTGTACCAGTATGTTTTATTGTCTTCCAGCCCTGTATCACTATACGAAACAGAGTGCCGCCCTGAAGTCTGAGCTATCTTTTTATATTCGCCCTTTTCTTCTTCTGCCCTGTAAATCCGGTATCCCTCAACAACATCATTAACATTGACATCCCATTTTAAAGGCGCCCGCCTTATTTTCCCGCTTTCTATCTTTAAGCCTGACACTCCCTCCGGCGTAGTAACCTCGAGCATTGCTGAAAAATCACTCTCGGTATTGCTGGCATTAAAGGCTGTCAGTGTGTAAGTGTATGTAGCATTGTCTTTGAGCCCATGATCCGTATATGTGGTGTTATCTGCAGGTATAACTGCCACCTCTTTAAATTCCTTATCCGCCTGGATTTTTCTGAAGACCTTGTATCCAGCTTCAACATTGTCAGATTCTTTTCCGCTGTGAGGACGGGAACGCCACTGCAAATATGCTCCCTTGACGTTGTCCTGCACGTTCAGGAATATGGGTGGCTGAGGGGCTATTGATGTCTTGCCTACAACAGACAATGAAAACTCGCTGTCTGTGCCCTTTTTGTCGATTGCCTTAATCTTGTAGTAAAAAGTCTCGTTCAGTTTCAGGTTTTCATCGGTATAGAAATTTTCGGATGTGGTTGCAATCTGTGTAAACGGACCATCTGCATTATTGGACCTGAATATTTTAAACCCTATCAGATGGGGCATGTCCTGATGAGTCCAGTTGATTCTTATGCTTGCCGAAGTCCCGCTTATCTTGATATTCTCAGGCATAGCGAGCGGTTTCCGCTCAGATACTGCCACAGGATCAGGCGAAAGGCATTTTTTTGAACTCATTACTATATCCTGTGCTGTACTGTACAACTTGGCCGCAAGTTCTCCTTCGGAAGTCCGGATAGTATCGGTAAAGCAGGTTTTATTTTCCCTCATGCTAAAAAGCTGTATCTCTATTGCCACGGACCTGCCCACCCTTGTTGCGCTGCCGCACAGGAGAAAATCAATATTGTTTCTGGCGCCTATCTTCAAGATATCCTCTTTTGACAGGCTCTCAAGCCTGAGACCTTCCAGCTCTATGATATTTTCTATTTTTTTCCTCTCCAGTATCTCAAAATAACCTGCACGGTCAATATTATTTAAAAGGAGAGAAGATAGGCTTTCGGTAAGCGTCATCGCTTCCATATTTCTGGCAATGAACGGAAATACAGCAAGTTTCTGCCTTAGATTGACATCCAGTGGATGAGCAGGCATAACATTAAAAAAAAGCAATCCAAACAGACAGCATAATATTATGAGTCCTGCTCTAAGTTTTTTTTGCATTGCTGCCCCCTATATCGAAAGGGATATTAATATCTGTTCGATTTCTTTTCTTGCGTTTTCGGAAACAGGGCTTGAAACATTTTTTACCTCTTCTACATGTATTGCGTCCACATATTTTTCTATGGCGCGCAAAAATTCACCCTTCTTTTTGAGTATTTCAGCGCTGTTTGAGTATAGGACCTGAAGGTTCTGAAAACGGGAAAGAACTTCATACCCGAGTTCAGCCACGCTCGATTCAACAACCTGCTCAAAGAGTTCTGTATCTGATGGCAACTTGAGCGCCTTATACGCTATGTTTGCAAAATCAACACCTTCTGAGTATGTATCCTCAGCTTCTTTCTTGTTTTTGAGGGTTTTTGTTATTACTACTTCTCCTTCCTCTACATCAATGACCCTGAAAGAGACATTAACACTGGCTGTCTTTCTGTGGTTTGCAACTTTATATTTAATTGTTTCACGGATTTCCTCGTCAATATACTGAGGGGGTGCAGTTTTTAACTCTTCTGCATCAGGTTGCGGGTGTGAAGAAACCCAGTCCTTATAGAGAGGGTTTGGATGGGTTTTCTTTCCTACAACAGCGCTGACAACCTTATATCCCTCATCTATATTTTTTTCAACATTGTACTGGAGAACGCTCCCGAAGATGAAAACATCGGTCCCCTTTAGCTTGCCTGCTTTCTTGGCGCTTTCAATATCATATAGCCCTGCCTGCCCCAGTTCTATCTCTTTCAATAAAGCCCCAAGGACATCCCTTGCAAGTATCTTGACGTCACCTGATGAATTTTTTGTCAGATATGAAAGCAGGCTGTCGGTCATGATACGGCCTGCATCCGGGCTATTGCTGGGAGAGGTGAAATCCATAATAGCAATCTTTTTTACAACTTTTTGCTTGATAATGTCTTTAAGCGACTGTGTTTTTGCCAAAATCTCCCGGCGTCCCGAAGAGAGCTTCAGGGCTTTTTCATACCATACAAATGCATTACCCAGCTGACCGCCGGACTCATAATGTTCTGCCACTGCTATCATGGCATTAATCATCTGTTCAATGAACTCGGCTGTTTTCTGATCTTTCCTTATCTCCGGCCTCAGATTTAAGGCAGACTGTAAATTTACATATGCCGGATAGAGATGCTTCCCTGAAAAGTTTTCTTCAGCCTTATTCATAAAAAATGCAGATGCCTGCAGTTTTAACTGTTCAGTCTTCCGGATTGTTTCACCATTTAAAGGGAAAACCTTCACTTTGTTAATAAAGTTCATTACATTTTCCCAGTCATTATTTTTCGCCGCAGCATCAGCCATGGAGAGATAATGCTCAGGCTTGTGTTTTTCCTGTGCTCCCTTCGCGCGTGTTTCAAGTTCAGCGTTATTGGGTTGTATTTCCCGCGCTAAAGCAAGCATCTTTATAACACCTCCCCAATCCTCTGCTGCCTTCAACTTTTCAGCCTCTTTCAGGTAATACTCCACACTGCTATTTTCAGCAAGAGTCAGCTTTACAGGCAGGTCAAGGTAAGCCGGATAAAATGTTTTTATTCCCCTGAGCTTCTCTATTGCAGCAACCCAGTCGTTAGTTTCAATCGCCTTTGTTGCGGAAGAATAGAGCAATTCGGCCTTCTTCGTTAAGGCGTCCATCTCAGATTTTATGCCGGCTGACAGCTTGGCGGCGTCTTCGTTATCAGGAGATATTTTCGATGATTTATCTACCATGTTCTGTGCATTTCGCAGAATATCAAAAGTAAGAGGTCTTGCATCCGTAAAAGACCTTGCCTTGTCCAGATATTTCTTGACTAAGAGCTCCCTTGCCTGTTTCAGGGTATCCTTATATTCCTGATTATCCGGTTCCTGGCGGACAGCATCCTCATAAAGCGAGAGGGCCTCTTCTATCCGGTTAACTTTTGCAAGTTCCTGCCCCTGTTCAAAGGTCTGCTTGCCGCCTGATGCGCATCCGTATATAAAAAGTGCAGAAACAAAAAATAAAGCTAAACCTCTTTTCATAATAAGCCTCCCCGTAAATTCATTCATTCATTTATTTACCTACCTCCGTTAACCTTATGCCTAAAACAACAGACAGGTTTATCTCGGTTTTATTTTTAATTCAATTATATTACTGGTAAATGACGTTACTTCTACTAATCCATTATTAAATTTTTTACCGCTTAACTCCTCGGCCATTTCCTTAGTGCTGCCGCTTATTTCGACATCCATCTTGGCAATTCCGTCTTTATAACTGCGGTCATAAATCTCTTCTACATTTTCAAGCGTATCCTTAAGGAATTCCCTGAAGGCTTTCAAGCTGTCAAATTTCACGCCTGACACAGAAAGCTTTACTGCATGTGCTCCGCTTACCCTTTTCTTCCATTTTGCAAGGATTTGGGAGATTAGCTTGTCTGATATCTCAGCGGATGCTTTTTTCAGCGCTTCGGAGCCGCCTGTGATAGGGTCCACGTGAGCCATTGTAGCGCTGGCAGAGGCGGTTGCAAGAGGCTCGCCACTGTCTGCATTCAGTACACGCACAGAAACGGTTGCCTGACAGGAACGGATGGTCGTATTCATCAGTTGGGGGCCTGCCTTTGCCACTGCCTGCCCTATTATCACTACCTCAGCCTCTCCCATTGATGCAAGTTTCATGGCCATCTCATTGCTCAGAGCAGGCGCCGAAGAAACAGGGGCTTTTATTTCCTCTTTCATTCCGGCAAGCACAACCTGTTTATCCACAAAATTAAATCCTTTTTCCATGAATTTTTCCATAAGAGTGTTTTCAGCAACTCCCATGCTTACACTATTGCCGGATCCCCACCAATAGTTTGGCTTGTCTGCGGCTATATTCTGTTCTGAGATTAAAAGCATAAGCCTTGGCTTGCCGGCCTTTTTTATTAAAAGCCCTATCTCGTCCAGATCTTTTTCCAGTCGCACCTTTGAGACCAATGCATTTATTTTGATTCTGAATGTATCACCCTCAATTTTCTCTCCTGTAATTGAATATTTCTTAACATAGCCGGCGCTTTTGGAATAAACCCTGTCGTTCAAGAGTTCAAAATTCCTGACCATTGTCTCTGATTCAACAAGCACGCCAATAGCCTGTTCCACAGCCCTGCGGAAGGCATTGTTTAATGCGCTCTCCCTTGCAATATCCTTTCTGTCGCCTGTAATTAATGCATACCCTTCAGCCTCAACATATTCAGCTTTAGCGGCATATAAAGAATCTGCCTGGACAAGGTTGCACAGCAGCAGTGCAGCAGACATAAAAAACCTTAAAAGGAGGTTTGAAGCCGATTGTGGTTTGTGCATTTTCACCCCGTAAATACCTCTCCTGAAGTGTCATTCCGACTTGTTCGGAATCCTTCCTGCTTGTCAGGAATCGTAAAGATAGATTCTGGGCAAGCCAGAATGACAATTTTCATGGCTCTTTGTGCCTCTTTGAGGCATGTGTGTTTCACTCCGTAATTATACATGAATTATACCTGAAATGTATTACCCATAAAACCGAACCTTATTAATCCAGACAGTTCCCTTCACAAGCGGATTATGATGCGCCTCAATGCTTACTGTCAGTTTCATTTTTTTGCCGGCCTTGCCTTTTTAAAGATTCCTGTATAGGCTGTAATAATTTTACCTTTATCTGAGGAGACAACCTTTATATCGAGCTTCCATTTCCCGCCATCTTTAAACGGGACCAGGGTTCCTGCAACAATGGCTTCAGCGCCGGTCTCTACAACCATGAAATTTTTATCGCCTAACGCTGCAAGCTGCCTTGAAAACTCTCTGGCCATCCTTGTTCCTGCTGCCGAGGGCCTTTTGTAAAAATCTGTAAAATCCTCCACAGTCACGCTCTTTACAGACCTTTTTTGCAACTCATCTGCGATAAATACGGCTATCCGCTTTAATTTCCGGACATGTTCTTGTGGCAAAGGGGGTTGTCTTTCAAGGCTTCTGTCAGCTGTCAGGGCAGGGACGGAAGACAAAAATAATATAAAGATCAGGACAAAACAGCCCCTGAACATCTTCATTGCACTCTGCCCTTGACCTTGAATACAAAATCATAATTTAGCAGGTCTTCCCATTTGTACCCCTTCAGCGTCGACCTTGTATCATCGCTGTCACCGTATGGATTGCCAGGGATATAAAACCAGTTGACTATTGCCTCTCCTGAATGCCTGACTATTATCCAATATCTTCCCGGGATAAGAACAGGCAATGGTTCTTTTTCTTTGGCAAATACAAAATCTATCCAGTAGTAACCGGGACGGAACTTTATACTGCTCAATGAAACAAGCAAGGACCTCTCTCCTGATAAGCCCGGCTTGCCATTTTCATCCTTTACGACATCAATATATAGCGTACCGTCGCCGCCGAATTTGTGCATGGCAAGCGAGATGCCCTGCAAGGTCATTGTATTTTCAAGGGTAAAGGCCTGAGCATATACGTAACGGGATGTCACATGTTCAGCGGTCTCCTTATCAAATACCCTGGTAGCCTCATTGCCGATAATCTGGTATACGTCTACAAGGGTTGGAAATTCCATGTTGCCGAATTCGACAACCCCTTTCTTTGGTGGAGGCGCCGGCTTAAGAGAAGGAGTTATCACAGGCGCAGGCTTAGGAGCCGGGGGCGCAGGTTTTACTGATGGAGGCAATATTTTTTCAGGAGTAGCAACCTTTGCTGTAAGATTATTGCTCATCATATATGATACCGGCGCGTCCTTTGAGGCTCTCAGTTTTATATTGACATCATCATTATTAAAAACTGCCTCTATATCTTCGCTATATCTTGGCAGATATGGTGATGCTGACCATGAGTCATTAATATCTTTTGAATCCAGTCCATGTGTCTGTTTGATATGCCTGGTTGATGTAAATTGCCTGGACTGCTGCGGGTCGTAAGAAAGCCAGCCTAAATCAGGAAATAATATCTCCATCCATGCATGCCCGCCCTGCCCCATGTCCTGCACAAGAAACCCATTTTCAACAGGGACCTTCCACTGCCGCTTAAGACTGATGCCGCCGACTATCCGGGCAGGGATGCCTGCTGCCCTGAGTAATGCCATTGAAAGATGTGCAAAGTTCTGGCAATTCCCCTTCCCTGTTTTAAGCGTATATAATGCATCATACTGCGGAGGGTTATAGGTATATTTTACATTGTCAGAGACCCAGTTTAATATCGCATTTACAGCATCATTTTCTGTTTTTGCATTCTCTGTGAGCTTTCCTGAAAGGGATGCAATCTCTTCGCTGTCGCTTTGAACCATAGAAGTCGGTTTAAGAAATACTGTGTCATCTTTTTTAATATCCCTGAGAGGAAATGATGATGCGCTTTCCATTGCAAGCAGTTCTGCTTTTATTACAGTGTTATACAATATTGTGACGCTGACATTCTGTTTCAGGTTCTCCCATTTTACCTTTTTGAACCTGTTGCCGAATTTGTCCATATCATCCACTACTGATGCAGGCTCTGGAGAAAATCTGATATCCAGTCCGCTTAAGTCCTGAGAGGTTATCTTATTGGAAAATGCGGCCGGGACTGCAAACCTGAAGGTCAGCGACCGGACATCCTGCTGAACATCGAAATTAATATGCTGGGTTGTTTTTATCCTGCTCTCTAATGTTCCGTCAAGAATAAGGGTCTTGGCCGAACATGGGAGCGCCGATAACATAATAATTATGAATATGAATGTAAATAAAGCAAGGGTTATTATTTCTGGCTTGTTGCAATTTTTCACCTGTAAATACCCATCTTTGTCATGCTGGCTTGTCCAGCATCCTTCTTCAAGAAAGATTCCCGACAAGCGGGAATGACATTTTCATTCACTTTTGTGCCGACTTGTCGGCATGATTGTTTCATGGAATATTCCATTTTATTTTGAAATCTGTTCTTTCAGTTTTTTCTGCTCCTGCATCCGCTTTTGAACTCTTGCAAGCGCTGCATTCACCTTATCATCGGGTTTGATAAGTATCCTGTCCGCCTTCCTGTATAAATCCAGGGCCTGTTCCAGTTCTCCTGTAACCTCAGAACATATGCCCAGATTATAAAGAACAGACAATGCATTTGGCGCAAGAATTCTTGCTTCTCCCCAAAGCTCACAGGCCCTGTCAAGCCTGCTGTTTTTTGCAAAGTCTATCCCCTGAGCTAATTTTGCCTTAGCCGTGTCAGAGATAATGCCGTCGTCTGAATCCATAAGCTCAATTTCTACCGTCACATAATAAGGCGCGATATCTGTCCTGAAAATCTCTTTTCCGTACTGCTTTGCCTGTTCTATAAGCTCTCGTTCACCGGGAAGCGGTTTTTGGCTGTCAGAACAAACGGACCTCTCAACGCTTTTCCCTATATTATTGGAATAGACAACCATCCCTGTTTCTACTTCAACCAACTTTGGAGTAAAGGCAAAGGCCGCAGTCCTTTTTGTGCAGGAAACTGCATATTTTTCATACTTCGCGCACGCCTCGTATGCCCTTCCTTTTTTGTCATGTTTTGTGACTGTCTGAGCGCAGCGCGTACGCTCCTCACGGTAAGTCGAATCGCTTATATCCGAAGCAGTTATGACGCCTGTATAAATGCCTTTAGCGCCAATGAGCCTGCCGACCCCGGCAGCGGTATTTGAATCAACAAGCGCGCTTTGTGAAAGTTTCATCTCGCTTATAAGCTTTTCAAGCCTTACCCTGTCCACGAGATTGAAATACTGTTTGTCTCCTATATTGATACTTGCAATGGTTCCTTCTATCTCTGCAGCAAACTCCTGCCCGCCCTTGCCGTCAAAGGGCAGAACTGCAACTTCTCTCAGCCTTGACGCCTCGTGATACTTGGCAGGTACAAGCATGGTTGTTTTTACAGCAGGTGGTGCGCAGGAAAAAATAAACAGAATCAGCAATGAAAAACAGATAAAACCTTTCACCATCAGATATCTCCATTTATCCGTCAGTTATCGATACTATTTAGTTAAAGTAATATTTTCCTATTACTTTATCCTGTCTAAAAAGAATTTTATCTGCTTGTCATTGGGTTTTATTGTCAATGCGGCCTGAAATACTGCCTTTGCCTTCGTTTCGTTGCCGACTTCATAATAGCTCATGCCAAGAGCCTTCCTGAGCGGGAAATCATTGCCGAATATTTGCACTCCCTCCTCAAGAGATTCTATCGCCTTCTGATTATTCTTTAGGGACTGATATGAAATCGCAAGGAAGTAGTAAGCAACCGGCGTTGGAGCAGACTTAAGCGACTTCTCAAAAAGCTGCGCAGCATTAGCGTAATCATTTTGCTTAAAGTAGCTATAAGCCTGAGTCATCTGGTTGCCGGCCTTTCCAAAATCATCCGGCTGATCCTGTTGTTGAACAGACTGGGAAGGCTGCTGAAGCGAGCCAGGCGAAGACGGCTCAGATATCTCGGTTCCATTCCCGCCTCCTGCGGCCAAAGCCTGCGCCCTTGCATATACGCTTTCATTTACCGGAACTGCGAAATAAATCTTAAGGAAGGTTTCTGCATTCAGCGAGCCGCCGGCCAGATTATGTCTTGATTTAAAATCCGAAAAAGCCGTCTTTGTCTTTTCATCTACTTTCCCGTTTATTTCAAGATCGTATCCGTTCAGATACAGCTTCTCCTGCATCATAGATATCCTGCTGGCGTCATCCAGCCTTGGGAATCCGCGCAACCAACTCTTTATTACTATCTCATCAGACACGGCGTCTTCGTCAAAGACCTTCCAATACGGAACCGCAGCATATCTCCCTACGAGCTGTATCAGACCGGACTGAACAACCTGACGGACAGCGTCATGCCTGCCCTGAACTATCTTTTTGCTGCCCTTTGAGCCGAAGGTAGGGCCGAAAAGCGTAATCCCGAATTCCTGCTTTTTCTGTCCTTTTTGCACTTCAATGGCGTTCACTATATTCATGCCGGGAATGCCGCCGAGAGTCTTGAAATCCTTTAAGTTGAAATCCAGCGTAATGCGAGCCTTTGTTGCCATAGCGGAATCTTCGAATTCGGCGCTTATAGTCTGTGACGGCAGCGCTTTCTGCACGTGTGAAAATTGCACCTCGGCCCCTACGTCCGTGCCTTTTTCCCATGATTCAAGCGCCCTATCGAATTCTGTTATTGCGCCTGTCACTACGACATCAGGGATCATTTTATCGCTAAAATCCGAGTAGCCCGTCTGCTGCATTGCGCTTACAAATTCGGGATCGTATTCTATAAAAATAACGTTTTCACCCATTGAGTTTAGAGTGCTCTTGACGATTTCGGTTATATTCTGCTGTATCTCGCTGCCTGTTGAAACAGAGGCGCCTGTCTTATCGCTAATATCTTTTACCATAATCTTCAGCGGCTGCGCCCTGTGGATTTCCATCATCAGACCAAAGGTCTTCAGATTATCGGTGAAGGTGGTCACTTTTTCAGCGGGGCCCTTTGTCGGTTCTATCGGCACTTCCATTTGTTTGGGATCAGAGACGCAGGACACCAAGACAAAGGAAAGCATTAAGGCTGATAATGCATATATAAATCTTTTTGCTGCATTCTTCATAATTCGGCTCCTCTCCTGAATTACGTGTAATCTATTGTGCAATGCCTTCACAAGGCATTTTATTTTCGAAACCTTAACAATCAAAAATAATCTATTTATCAACTATCTGGGTCTTCGACCCCTTGCTTTCGTCTATGATAATAATATCGCCCTTAACATTGCTGCCGGCGCCCATCACCACACTGTTCATATTTGCCGAGCCGTCAGTCTTTTTGGATTTGCCTGATGTTTTTTCGTCAGCATTTTCTTTGGCTTTTTTTTCTTCGGCCTTTTGCCTTATTTTTGTCTTGCTCTTTGCATTCATTTTTATGAATTTTATGTTCGGAGCCGGTTCGCCCATTGTATTATCCGCCTGGATAGAGCCGTCCGTATAAGTTCCGATATTATCATCAAGGTCATCGGCGCAGGACAAAATCGGAAAGCCAAGAGTTATGCTGCATATTAAAACAAGAAGCGTCAAAAAAATATTGTTTTTCATGTGACTAACCTCATCGCTATTCTGGCGGAATGGGAAATCCCACTCCACCAGAATAAAATTTCAACTATTTCACTGTTACCGAACCCATATTGGCCTTGCCTTTGTCTGTCGCAACGTTCAATGAGTCCTTCACCTTTGCATCGTTGGATACCTTGCCGCTCACCTTTGAATTCTCGATCTTGGTAGAACCCATGTTTGCCTCACCCTTGTCTGTCGCAACGTTCAGCGAGCCCTTTACGTTTGCCTTGTTGGACACTTTGCCCTTAACATTAGAATTCTTTATGTCTACTGAGCCCATGCTTGCCTTGCCTTTGTCTGTCGCAACGTTCAATGAGTCCTTCACCTTTGCATCGTTGGATACCTTGCCGCTCACCTTTGAATTCTCGATGTTGGTGGAACCCATGTCTGCCTTGCCCTTGTCTGTCGCAACGTTCAGCGAGCCCTTTACGTTTGCCTTATTGCTGACCGAACCTTTAATGTCAGAACCTGCGAAAGCAACTGCAGCGCACAATACTACAATACACACTACAACCAAAATTTTCTTAAACATCTTATCCTCCTGATCTTAAATTATAGCAACTAATGTTGCTCCTGGTTAACTTAAACGCCAATCCCAAATATTTTAAACTTAAACCCTCACCTCCTCACAATACACAAAAGCCATTCCCTATTTTTACTTTAGCACAAAAGCTACTTTTGCAGCTGCAAGAAAACCAGCCTTTTGATTTGCAGAAAATATCTTTACTGCATCATCATCTGAAATCTGAAGGTCAGAAGGGTTTACAGAACCGGAGGCTTTTATAATCAATGGATTCTTTGCGCCTCTCTGGTCAAGGGCTGCCTTTGCCTTATCAACGCTGTTTGTATATTCCCCGCAACCCTGCTCAACAAGGACTTTCTGGCTTATCTTTGACGGGTCATAGAGCACTTCGCCCTTCTGTGTAAATATCCTGTTTATCAGGGCAGGCCTGAAACTCTGCTCTGTGGCGTCAACAACAAGGCCGTCATATTTTTCATCGAGCGGCACTGGCTTAGGCTTGTACTGCGGTGTTGGCTGCGCAGGCTCTATTAATTCCTTTTTTACATCGGGTTTTAATATCTTTGCATAAAGGGCATCCGCAAAACTGCCCGGGCCTGTCATGCCTATCTTCATTATAACAAGGGCTATTTCATCTTCCTTGTTGTATTCCTTATGAACTACCCGTGCGCCTTTTACAAAACCGGCAACAGCTACCCTGACAAGGTCATACTGAAGTGCGGCATCCTTTACCAGCGAGTCTCCGGCAACAGCTACCCCGTCCAGAAATTCAGCCAACTTCCTGTAGGCCAATACCTCGGCGGCCCTCTCTGCAGTTAATCTCTTTTGGCCCGGGCTGATTGCATCGGCCTTTGGAAGCCCTTCAGCAGCAACAAGAATATAGCCGTTTATAAAGGCGTCTGAGGGAGACTGCGTGACAGCAAGATGCTGCTGGCTCAGGTATTCATTTGCCTTTTTAAATTTCTCATCGAGCTGGGAATCAGAAGCCGGCGCTGCCATCGAAGGCTGCGTCACTGCAGGCTGATCCTCACCAATCGCAGCAGCGGCAGCAAGAAGACTAAACAATACAACTAACACAAACACTTTCTTCATAACATTACCTCCTTAAATTAATTTATCTAAACTACAAACTAAACTAACATTAATCCATTTTTATTTTCCATAAGTATTCCCTGTTGTCGTTGGTGTTATTTCGTTAGGGGCTACAGATGGTTGAATACTTTGCATAAGGACCCCTCCACAGGCAATCTTAACTGCCCACCATGTTCCACTAAAACCATCATAGTTTGTCCAGTTACCACTGACATAATTTCCCCCTGTTGGAAGTGTTCCGTAATAATCAAAGTACCATGTACACCAGTATGGGTAAGGATAAGTGGGATTTACTGCATGCCAATGAATGCTGGAACCACTCATGCTTCCTGTAACATTCCAGGTCCCGCAGTATAATACGCTAACCGTTCCTGCAACCTGAGTGTCAGAAAGGGTCAGGTTCCAGCGATATCCATACCGATCACTCCAACACTGTTGTTGAACTTGGGGTTTAAAAAAACCATAGTCCTTCCATACCTTGCAAAAAAGTGCATTGCCGCCGTTTTGACCGCCCCAATCTTTCCCAACCCAAGGGGTATAAGTAAATAATACTGCAACTGCCTTATTTGCAGGTGTTACAGAAATAGATTTGCCTGCCGCATTTTTTTCATCGCCTGGATTGGGCTCTCCAGATAATTTAGCCTCACCTACTTTCCATCCACTTGCTGTTGACTGACCATTAGACAGCCTGTCAAAGTCTCTTCTCATCTGGGCTGCTGCATCCATGATTTGATCCGTTATAGTGCTGGGCTTGCCATAACCCATTATGGTTTTTAAGTCTTTGTCCGGAAGTCTATCCGGCGATGTAACGGCAGTTTTTTCTTTTTGCAAAGTAGTAAGAATTACCTGTGGATTTATACCATATGTTTGAGCCGCAAAGTCTATGAACTCTGCCGGGTCAAAAAAAGAACCATCCACATCCTTAACCTCATCTCCCTGTAAAAAACTTTTCTTATCTTTAAGAAATTTTTTTATATCCTGATAGCTCATTGTTGAAGCATTTGTAAAATCATCATCACTCAGACACATGTCATTATAAGAGGCTGATGAGGTTTGTGTTGAACTGGTTATAGCCAGATCAACACCTGTATTTGATAAGTTTCCCATGGTCAGCGGTAAGGCGCTTTCTTCTGTCTGCCATTTTGGAACACAGATTGGCTCATACCGCTTTATAACCTTGCCATTACTATCCAGAGCCTCTATCTTGTAGCAGAGGTCTGTTGTCTGGGCTTCTGGGGTTATATCAACAGTATTTTTAGGTTGAGTAGCTAAACTATGCTCCCATTCAGCCCATGGACCGTCCTTGGAATATGCTCTATAGATCACATACTCGCTTGCACTATCATCATATGTCCACCACAAAACAATCTGGTCTTTCATGTTGAGCCCGCGGAAGTCATTATTTTTATTTCCTATCGTCTCATTCAACTCAGCCTTCCGTATCTCTACCGTAATATAACCTTTAGGTATTCCCCTGACCTCTACCTCTATGGTGTTATTCGCCTGAAGGGTTATGTCTTTTGTGAAACCATAGACATTCTGATTCAAATCATTTGGTCCTACTACCTGCACGCCGTTCAACTTGATATAAACGCTGCTCGCCTGATTCACTGGCTCAACAATACCTCGCTTGGCACCTGGTTTTGGCACTGACCCACCATTGCTTACCTGAAGCCAGAATTTTCCCTTGGGTTTCTCAATGGTAAAGGTATCTACCACCGGCACAGGCTTTCCCGTGTCCCTCACATACTTTTTAGGTCCCCAGACTAAGCCACCTGCCCATGCCTCAAGAGAGAAACATACTAAGAAAATTAATAGACATATAGAGACAACTCCCCTTTTATTCACTTTTTTCATAACATTGACATCCTTTTTTAAGTTTCAAAAGTTAAATTGTCATTGCGAGCCCGAAGGGCATGGCAATCTTCTTTTTCTGAGATTGCTTCGTCGCTCCGCTCCTCGCAATGACGTTTCATTTAATCGTTTTTAGTAAATATTCATTTTCTGTCTTAATACCCTGACTGCAAGAATGGCCTCTGCGCCGTCAACAGCAGAATCCACCCTGAAATCTCCGGAAATCTCTCCTTCCATTATACCTTTTGTCGTCACATTCATAACCGCATTATAAAACGGAGAGGTCTTCCTTACATCAGGAAATGGAGATTGTTCATGCCCAAAAAATGCAGTTGCTATCTTTTCATCGCCTGTTATTTTTATAAGCACATCCTCCAGAATTAAGGCCATCTCACCCCTCATGACAGGCTCTGATGGTTTAAAGAGAAATGCCTTTGTGGTCTCATCATATTTTGGTTCAAGCCCCCTTACCTTCCATTTCATAATCGTAAGGACCTCTTCCTTAAATTGATGATTAAGCATATCCGCAGGTGTGAACTCAGCCTTCATCTTGTCTACTTGTGACTGGGCAGCTATGCGGCCTGCAAAAAGCTTTTCCAGTTTAAGCTCATCAATAAGCAACGCTGCAAGGTCAGCCCTTGTAACAGAATCCTTAACTGCTATCTGCTTGCCAACATCACCTACTGTTAAACCCGCCACGGCACGAACTATCTTGTCCACGCGTTTCCAGGCCCTGTCAGCCTTTTCGTTCCATTTTCCTTCTCTCTTCATGTTCAGCACATCAGCAAACTTGTCCCTTGCCTTTTGAAATTCCCTGGCATCCAGATATGCAAGACCCAGAAAATAGTTGGCAGCCTCTACCCCCTGATAGTAAATCAGCTTCTTTTCATCCACCTTGAGTTTTCTTGCCTCACTAAATGCGTTCTCTGCGTTTTCAAGCCAGTCCTTGGGCTGCAGCAGTGTATTGACTCTTATAACAGCAACGTAATAAGCAAACCTCTGGTCCCCGCTCTCAGATAATTTATCAGCCTTCTTCAGGTGGTCAAAGGCCCTTCCGGCTTCTACATTTCTGAAACCCGCGTCCGTAAGTGTCTTTGCCTTTCCAGCAGTAGTGATTGCAAGCCCGATGTAAGCAATGGGGAACTTCTCATCGCAAAACAAGGCCCTCTCAAATTTCTCTTTTGCAACATCCATGTTACCCTTCTCCAGCGCCTCCATGCCCATTAAGTAATGATGCTGCGGATTATCCTCGGGAGAAGTACACTTCGCTGCCTGCTGCATTCCACAGGCGGAAACAAACATAAAAATAAAAGCTACAAACAAAAACCTGATACAATTTTTCATATATACCTCCTTTGTTTTGTTCAGTTTTATCATAACAATGACATCCTCTCTTTTGGCTTTATCACTGTCTCTGTTTTGTATTCTCCGGTTATCTTTTTTATCCATCCCGCACCTCCATATCCTACCTTCTCCCGATTTTATCAAGAAAATCTTTTGCCGTCATTAGCGTAACAACTTTTTCCACCTTATCAGTAAAAAAATGTGCATCGCCGGTAAGGAAATAATCAGGCTTTGCAAAAAGAACCGCAGCAAGTATAGGAATATCTTTTTTGTGAGAAATGAGTTTTTCAGCATCCTTAATCTTCTGACTGTAACCTGACCTCGGGACAATCACGATGTCGCTTAATGCCCTTTCAGTTTCCAATAGCGCAATTTCCAGAGTTCTTTCTTTGAGGTATCTCAGTTTTTTGTGCACAACCTGTCGCAATTCACTTACGACATCGTCGCTCGTTACGAGGTCGATTTCAACCAAACCAAGCACCTTCGATTCATTGCCTTCAAAGAAAATTCCGGACAATAGGATATTGGTATCAACAAAGACCTTATATCTCATTGGCGCAGTTTTTTAAGCTCCTTAAGCATTGCCGCTTCTGCGATTCCTTCTTTTTTCATCAGCCACCTGAGATATGCTCTGCTTTTCTTGGCATAGGATTTCCTGATAGCAGAACTTACAGCTTCAGATGTATCGGAGAAAATCCCGAGCCTTATATCGTCTTTGATGCTTTTATAAGTGTCTTCCGGAATCTCAGCTACAATTTTCGGCATTTGACACCTCCTGTAAATTTGATGGTTTATTGTAACTTAAAACGCTCCCGCTTGGAAAAATGGCATAGCTGTTTTTCTGTAATTCGGCATCGCCACCCCTCTCCATCGCAAAATCCTCATCGGTCATAAATAACGCCTGAGCCTGCCCTGTGTTCATTTAATTAGAACAACCCCCCTTTTCCGTCATTCTTATTTTCAGACAGCCTGATGGTTCTATTTTTCTTCACTTGTTTAGCATACTTTGCAGAAAAATAAGTGCCCGGATTTTATTTTTTGCTTTTTGTCTATTCATTTCCTTTCGTCCCCTTTTCCATTCTTCTTTTCCGTTCTTTTATTTGGTTTTCAGCAACCGGCATCTCTCCAGTCCTCCAAGTCTCTATTCCAAGTTCTACAACATCTCTTGGATAGGCTGAAAGGAAAGTGCTTATCTGTTGTATTTGATTAGTTTTAGCCATTTATATACACTGCCAAGCATATTTAGACCAACCGGTGGCACAACATTTGTCAAAATTGCGTGCCCCCTCATTCTCGCACTCCCCAAGGCAACCCCAAATGCAAGTTGTAGGATTTGCTGGAGGTGAGGCACATGCACCACAATAATATCGATTACAGAAATCGCAAGAAGAAGAAATCCCCTTTATGCACCAAGCAACCTCATATATAAAACCGTCAATTATATCACGGTAAGCAATGTGATTATAACAATCACCAGTATTTCCCCAACAGTAGTCAATTAAACCCCACTGTCCCGCACACAAGCCTTCTACAACCTTTCCCATTACAGCTCCGATTTCATTTCCAAATGTGCCTTGGAACACAAGGATGTATTTGCCCTTTTCCTTTGGCGCAGGAGAGGAAGGTGATGTGAAGGTTACCGATGAACTTTGGCTATTAGCGTTTATGGCGAGATTTCCCCAGCTTGCAACAAGGTAACGATTATTGTTGGTATCGTCATAGTAAAGGCTAAAGGCGCCAAACATATTTTCATTAGAAAGGTTTTTAATTATATAACGGCTCGAATTATTTGGGTCTATTATTATGTCAATCTTTCCTCTAAAGAAATAGTTCAGCAGTCCTGCAGAGTAGCCGACAGCGCGGGGGAGGAGGAGGGTGGCGTAGTCTTCATAGACATCATCGTCTAAATTGTATTTCCATCCTTCAGGACTGCCACTTATATCGAGGTTTGCAAAATAAGAATATGCAGAAAGACTATCACTTTGGTAGCCTTGGATATAATACACTTTGTCAAGCACACCGTCTTCAGCTTCTTTTTCTCTTAAAACGGCATTTGTGTTTTCCTTGGCTGGATGTGGATATTTTTGAAAAATGGTCATGTCGCCAAAGAAGTTGGCATTTGTATATTCAGCAAGGCCAATGTTATTACCAAGAGTTACTAGAGGATCAGGATTTGTGACAGTATATTTCTCGGAATCAAATATATTAGCAAAGGGGATAGAAGCCAATGGGCTTGATATGTTTAACAGAGATTGGTCAAATGAAACCGGACTTGCCAAGAGTGAACTAAATTTCCCCTCATAATTATTACCCGCTACTTTATCTTGATTTTGATAGTATGATACAAATCCCTCATAATGATATCCAGCGTGGAACTCATTCCTTGTATGGGAAGGAACAGAAGCATCATGAACGAGATGCATAAGTTGGCCGATTCCCCTAAAGGTCTCCGCATAATATCTTCCTCTTTCATCTTTTGTAGTAGATGTTAACGCCTTGTGAAAATAATCCCTTGTGTCAAACCATGAATAGTATCCCCCAGGACTTTGTGTAGCAATAGGTTTTTGAGACCATATGATTGAAGATTCTCCACTAAAAATAAGTCCTCCCATAAGGCCACCGAACCCCTTGTTACTGAGAGGATCATGGAAATGATTCTTATTGCGTAAAATCTCAGGAACATCTTCTTTTTTGCCTCCTTTACCAAGCCACGCAAAAACCATCTTGGACTCTCCAAGAGTAAAGGTTTCTTCGACGCCTTTTTGAAATCCCAAGTTGTTTTTCAAATAGTCATTCAAGGAAAATCCATTTATAGTTCCTTGTGCGATGTATTCGTTTATTACTTTATGTGTTTCAACCTCAAAGGCATGACATAATGGAGGAGTGCTGCATAACAGGATGAACAAGACATTAAATATTCGGATCGTTTTTTTCATGGCCGTTTCCTCCAAATTTCAGGTAATCCCAAGTATTTATGTTCTTCATTTATTACTTTATACAACAATGGCAATTTATCCTCACCCAATTTATCCTCATCTGCATCTGGTATGCTTGGGATAGCCTTATCTCGATTTTCCTTTGTCCTCAGTTTTGGCAGTTCAATAATGATATAGCCACCCTTATTACTATGTAGAGGATTAACAATGTCATCTCTAAAACCGCGACTAGAACCGGGGATAGGTTCTCCGTTTTCCGGACAGTCGAGAGGAATTTCAAGTCTTTCTACTTTTTCTTTAGCCTTTCCCATAGGAATAAAAAAAAAGCCGAAATTAAAAGGAAGGGTTTTCTTCATTGCATCAATTTTTGTTTTACATCTTGCCCCATAATATACAAGACCTTCTGGAAAAGTTTTTGTCCTCTTTTTTGCCCATGCTGTTACCATCTTCCCTTTATACATTTCTTTATGCTCCTCCTGATATTCTACTATGGAAGAACCTGGACCTATTGCATAGATGCCGAGTTTCTCCTGGCCTGGATAATTCCCATAAGAGGGTTTATAGATAATAAATTTTGGCTCTTTGATTTCCGGCCCCGAATAAAGCGGCTTTACGATTTTCCATTGTTGAAGCATTTCTTCTGTTAAAAGATGTTCATTTTTTTTGAGGTCTTGCTCTCTCAGTAATGGTTTTTCTTTGCTTTCAACAATATAAGCCGGCATTTCAAATTTTCCTTCCTTATCTGTCAGAACCTCTTTTGCCTCATGGAAGCGGGTAATACCCTCAAATGGGCCGTCATATTCTCTCTGCCACACTGCAACAACCACCGCTCCCTCTATTGGCTCTTTTGTATCAGCATCTATTACCCTTCCTCTCCATGGGCCTCCTGAGTAAAGTTCTGCATAGCTAATCGAGAAACCTATAAATAGAATGACTAAAAATATGAGGCACTTAATAAAAGTTTTTGTTTGCATTTTATATATCCTTCAAATCAGAACTGCTGTATCTTCCATAATCCATTTTCATCTTTAACAAAATAAATATAATAGGTAATTTCTCCTGCCGCCTCGGTTCTTCTAATCCTATATTTAGCAACACCATTCCTTAAATAAATCATACTAATAGTTTGCATATCCTGTACGACCTGCGGCAAACGGTCTCCTAATGCTGTAAAGATTCCTGAATATCTTTCTTGAGCATGGTCTATAAAATAGCCCGTTGCTTTACTGACATCTTTGCTTATCATGGCCTCTTTTATCCCATCCCATTTCCCTTTTAGAAGACTATCCATCTCTGTCTTTGACAGCACTGTTATTGCAATAGAGTCTGAATAGGTATTCCCTTGATTATCTATAGCTGTTACTGTCGGATAAAAGATGCCTTCTGATGTATATACGTGGCCTATGTTATCGAATGTCGTCCCTGTGTAATCAATAATCCCATCACCTTCATAATCCATCTGATACGATGCAGGAGTAAAGGTTGAGGTTGAGGTTGAGAAATTGGCAGTAAGAGGTGCGATACTCGAATCAAGACTTGAAGATAATTTTACATAGCTTCCTGTCGTTACTGCATTGACTGTTACAGAGGCTGTTGCTGAATTGTTAGTTGTATCTTTTGCTGTAACTGTAATCGTATTTACGCCTTCAACTAATGATACACTATTTGTAACAAACTGATTGCCATATACATTTGCCACTTTTCCATTTACTGTAACCCCTGTCTCGTTACCTGTAAAATTGATTACCCGGCCTGTTACCGTTATCTCTGGTTTCAATATTGTTTCACCGGAAGCAGGGGATACAGAAATAATATTTAACGGTGGCGCCAGCACCTTAACTGTAATAAAATTTCCACCCTGACCTTTTAAAACTACCTTAAGAGTATTATTTGATTGAAGGCTTATCGTCTTTGTTGAAGGATTACTCTTTCTCAGGTCTGATGAGTCTAATACTTCGACACCATTAATACTTACAGAAACATTCTTTACCTCACTAAGCCCATCTTGCCCGCTTTGAATCAAGAGTGTGTAATTAATACCTGTATATGCTTGAAAGGTATCTGTATAGGTAACAGGGGAACCTTTAGGTTTATCATATTGTTTTGGCCCGAATATAATATAATCTGATTGGGCAAATGAAATGCCTGTATTTATTAGAACTATAATAAATATGCTCAATACTATCTCTATCTGTTTCTTTCTTTGGCGAGAAAACATACATGCCTCCTTTGTTTTACTCTCTTAAAGTGATGGGGTAGAACTTACATTGTCCCCTATCTTTATGTTATTTATGTTTCCCGTTACAATTGTAGCAGTTGCGGATTTATTGTCAACCTCGGTCACCTTCAGTTCTGCTGCTGCCTCTACCACCCTTTTTATAACCTCTCCTGTTTCAGGGTCCTTTATCTCTTTCTTTATCTTAACAACATACAAGGTCTGGCCGACTGTTATGCCTTCACCGCTGCCCGCGGCTATATAAACTGTCTTGGACCCAACATCAGTATCAGCAACCTTTGTTCTTATGGCGCCTCCGGCGCTTCCTCCCGTGCCGGTTGTCTTCCCCGAAAGCTGTTTTACTACATCTCCCACGCAATTGCGAGTGGCCTGTCCGAGCATGGTCTCGTCAAATCCCGAACCGCCTATTGCTACATGGCCATATCCCCGGTGACGATCACTTGCGGAGACTTTTACGTTGCTTTTGCTTTCCGAAGCCTTGCCCTCTGCTACAGCAACTATCTCGGCAGTTGTAGTGTCAATCATCCTTGCATCAATATATACAGTGGCAACAGCTGTTGATACGTCCACGTCTGCGCCAAGGCCCAGCATCCTGCCGAAGCCGCCGGTACCAATGTTTTTAGTGTCAATGCCGAACTGGGTAATGCTACCCATAATCACATACTTAACGCCGAGAATTTTCCCGATCTGGGCTGCAGTTGAAGCATCAACCAGGCCGCTGGCCCCGAGTCTTTGCTCGCTGATTACTTTTTCAAGCTGTTTCCTCTCTATCACTGAAAAAGTGCCGTCCTTTACAAGCTGCGTTACCATCATATCTGATATGCCTTTGCCTATATCCCAGTCTCCGGGCCACCACCGGTCCCTTATGGTCCCGTACTCAAAATCCAGAACCGCTACTTTTTTCTTTGCCGCCTCTGATGTAAAAGCGCCAACTACTATAGCGGCAACAACCAGAAAACTGATAAATACTTTTCTCATACAATTCCCCCTCTAATACCAATTTACATATATTGCCTGCACCTGTTCGTCATTCCCGCAGTCCGTAAGCGGGGAACATTCGGGCATGACAGACTATTTATACCCACACAATTCCCTGAAGACCTATATTTATGAATTACCTGTATTCCATAGTCACAGAGTAATTAGTAAAGTTCGTGAGTCTGAATCCTTTCTGGACAAGGCTGTTTATAAGATAAACTATATTTTCAGGATAACCAACCAGAAATTCCCCGAGTTTCTTTTCCTCGACTGAGGTAACCCACGCGGTGTTCTGCAATATCTCCTTTATCTGGAAATTTGCGCTTATATCTGATACGTCCTTTGCTGTAAATGATATTTTCTTTGAAGCGCCTTTAATGTGCTTTGACAGGGCTTCTAACACAAGCGGGGTGATCTTTTCCTGGAGCGCCTGCAAACCCTTCTCGGTTGCATCCTCCACGCTCATTGCCAGGCCCTTTGCCTCTTCTGCGCCTGCCTGAAGAATAATATTCTTGCCTGACTTATCTCTTGTAATAAGCCTGTAAGTAAGCCTGACAGTGACATTATGAAACGGCATGGAAATGCCGTAACCGACATCC
>Ga0265296_1001235_pt1 | contig 30406 bp, 30 predicted proteins | sample MunlanPumphouse1_FD_189073 | JGI IMG/M metagenome (GOLD analysis project Ga0265296, IMG submission 189073) | Groundwater microbial communities from a municipal landfill in Southern Ontario, Canada - Pumphouse #1 | ecosystem: Environmental > Aquatic > Deep subsurface > Groundwater | place... | reverse complement strand
ACCGAAGTTTCCCTGCCCCTGAATCATGGGATATCGCAACGAAAAATCCTGTGCCATACGGACCAATGAATCATAAACCGCCACGTCGCCGTGCGGGTGGTATTTACCCAAAACTTCACCGACAACATAAGCTGATTTTCTCAACTTGGCAGTGGCGCCCACTCCCGTATCCCACATGGCATACAAAATCCTCCGGTGAACCGGTTTCATCCCGTCCCGCGCGTCAGGCAAAGCGCGAGAAATAATAACCGACATGGCGTAATCCAGATAAGATTCCTTTAGTTCCTCGGTTATTTCACGTTTTTCTATTTTTCCAATATCCATAATTTACTACGAATTACGAATTTTTTACGAATATACTAATTCTTTTTTAGTATATTCGTACTTTTTCGTATTTCGTAGCGTCACTTTTCAAACGGGCTGCTTCCACCGCTTTGCCCTTCAAATAAGCTGCTAATTCCTGCTTTTATATCCTGTAAATTATTTTTGACGGCAGGCAACTGCTTTTGCACCTGTTTTACGGAATCGCTCACTTCTTGCGTTACCACCGGCTCGTTCGCGCTATTTCTCAATTCCGATTTTAAAGCAAAAACCCAAAAAATAAAAATCAACAGCATACAGACAGAAACAGAAAACCACATGATACGCGTTCTGGCCGCTTTGGGCTTGTTTTGAAGCTTTTCAATATAATCTAAAATCACGAATAACCGCAAATTACCTGCAAATACCACGAATATATTCGCAATATTCGTTTAAAAATTCACAGAAATTAGCGATATTACAGTTTCATCACCACAATCTCCATCTGCTCAGGCAAGGTTTTTTTCTTTATTGCCAATTTATCAACTGCTTCCTTTTTGCCGGCGCCCATTTCTTTCAAAAACCGATCCACTGGCTCAATATCAATATCTTTGGCAAGGCCGGGTATCTTAAAATGCATAGGTATGACAATTTTAGGCTCCATTTGATTAACCAAATTCGCCGCTCTCGTTCCTCCAATGGTATAGTTCCCTCCGACCGGCACAAAAATGACGTCGGGCCCGTTAATTGACTCGCTCTGCGCGTCAGAAAGCTCGTTCTGGCCAAAATCCCCAAAGTGGCAAAGCTTCAATTCCTCTGTTTCAATGGAAAAAATTGTGTTCAGACCCCGCTCCTGGCCTTCTTTGTCGTCGTGAAAACTTTCAACGCCAAAAATACTCACACCCTTAACCTCATATTCACCAGGCCCGGTTATGATGAACGGATTGCCGGATATGGCGTCAACGTTATTGTGATCGTTATGCTGCCCGTGCGTTGATAAAACAATATCCGCGGCAAAAGCCGGCGGCCTCAAGCCGATTTCTTTTTGAAAGGGATCAATAACAATTGTCAGCCCTTCGCTAACTATTTTAAAACAAGATTGTCCATACCAAGTTATAACCATTTCCTTACTAATTTACCAATCGTTACGAATTTACAAATATTAAAATTCGTATATTCGTAAGTAATTCGTATTTCGTAGCTTAATTATATCCCAACCATCCGCTCTTGCCAAGTCTTGATAATTCGTGTAAAATATGGGAACATTATGCACAGAAGATTATGTGCTTTTTCTTTTGCGGAATTTGTTAAATATGTTAAATTACCCTGCTTCGCTAATTTAATTCAAATTAGCGGATTAATTAAAAAATAAACAATTCAACACTTTTAACAAATCAGACAATTTTAACAATTATGAAATCTCAACAAAACCAAACATCAATAATGAAAGATCTTCTGGCAGTAACAGCCAGCGGACCGGTTAAAGCCGGACAAATTTTAGACGGAAAAATCACCAAGATAAGCAAGGTTAATATATTCATTGATTTCGGAGCCCTGGGGATGGGCATCGTGCTGGGCAAGGAAATAAAAGAAAATCCCAGCTTAATCAAAGAAATAAAGGAAGGCGATGTCATCCAGTGCATGGTTCTTGAGCCGGAAAATGAAAACGGCTACATTGAAGTGTCTTTCAAAGAAGCCAACAAAGAACTTTCTTTGGAAAAGTTGCAAGAAGCCCAAAACAGTGGACAAACAATCTCAGGAAAAGTAACCCAGGCAAACCGGGGCGGACTAGTTATTGATGTCATGGGGCAAAAAGGCTTTTTGCCGGTTTCACAGCTTTCTCCGGAACATTACCCAAGGGTAGAGGGCGGAAACAAAGATAAAATCCTGCAGGAACTGAACAAATTCGTCGGAAAAGAACTGAAAGTAAAAGTCATAGACCTGAATCCAAGAGAAGACAAATTAATCGTCTCGGAAAAAGCCCTGAATAAAGATGAAATTAAAGAAATTATGGATTGCTTCCAGGTTGGCGAAATACATGAAGGAACAATTTCCGCGATAACCGATTTTGGAGCCTTCGTTAAACTCAATCCTCCAAAAGAATTAAAATTCCCGCTCCCTGAGGGCCTTATACATATTTCTGAAATTGACTGGCAGCTGGTTAAAAATCCAAGCCAGTTTGTAAAACTCGGAGAAGAAGTCAAAGTCAAAGTACTCGGCTTCCAGCAAGGGCGTCTCTCGCTCTCATTAAAAGCCCTGAAAGAGAAACCTCAATCATAATCTACGAAATTACGAAAGAATATACGAAAATGCGAAAAATCTCTTTCGCGCTTTCGTACAAATTAATACTTTCGTAGATAGCCGTGAATACCAAAAACCTTCTTAAAAACTTTATATATATTCTGGGAATCTTTTTTTTAATTTCCATTGCGTTCTCTCTTTTTAACAATGTTAATAAAAAAATCCCCGAGGTAAGCCTGACCACGCTAGCTGACCAAATCAATTCTGAAAAAATCAGCAAAATATCGGTAAAAGGCAGCAGCTTGGAAATCACGCTTAAAGACAACTCCGCCGAAACATCCAGAAAAGAAGAAGAGGCCTCACTGACAGATTCCCTCAAAAACTACGGCGTTGAACCCCAAAGGCTGCAGCAAGTCCAAATCTCGGTGGAAAATTCCAGCGGATCAACTTTTTGGGTCACCACTCTGCTAACAACCATCCTGCCGATTCTCGTCATCGGACTATTTTTGTGGTTCATGTTGAGGCAAGCCCAGCGCGGATCCAATCAGGCTTTTATTTTCACTAAATCGCTCGCCAGGATGATTATGCCCGAAGAAAAGAGCGGAGAAAAAAAAGTTACTTTTAAAGACGTTGCCGGACTTAAAGAAGCCAAGGAAGAATTACTGGAAGTTGTTGAATTTTTAAGGACCCCCGATAAATTCATAAAAATCGGGGCGAAAATCCCCAAAGGCGCGTTGCTAATCGGGCCTCCTGGCTGCGGCAAGACTCTTCTTGCCAGGGCTGTCGCCAATGAAGCAAAAGTTCCCTTTTTTCATATCTCAGGTTCTGAATTCATTGAGCTGTTTGTCGGCGTCGGCAGCGCCAGAGTCAGAGACCTCTTTAAAACAGCCAAGAAAAACGCCCCCTGCCTTATTTTCATTGACGAGCTGGATGCCATAGGCCGCCACAGAGGCGCCGGGCTTGGCGGAGGAAATGATGAACGAGAACAAACCCTCAACCAAATCTTAGTTGAAATGGACGGATTTGAGCCAAACAGCGGGGTTGTTGTTTTAAGCGCGACCAACCGGCCTGATATTTTGGATCCCGCCTTATTGCGCCCCGGGCGTTTTGACCGCCGCGTCATTCTTGATTTGCCGGATGTAAACGACCGCGACAAAATTTTGCAAGTCCACAGCCAAGGCAAGCCTATGGCAAAAGATGTTGATCTGCGGCAAATTGCCGAGAGAACCCCGGGCTTTTCCGGCGCTGATCTGGCTAATTTAATGAACGAGAGCGCGATTCTGGCTGCCCGGCGAGACAAAAAAGAAGTCAGCCAGCTGGAATTAATTGACTCAATTGAAAAAGTCCTCTTGGGCCCCGAAAGAAAAAGCCACGTTTTATCCAAACAAGAAAAACGGATTGCCGCCTATCACGAAGCCGGACACGCGTTAGTCGCGCATGTGCTGCCCAATGTTGATCCAGTCAGAAAAATTTCCATCATAGCCCGCGGCAGGGCAGCCGGCTATACCTTAAAACTCCCTGTTGAAGACAGGCACTTGCACAGCCGCTCAGAATATATTGAAGAACTGTCAGTTCTTCTGGCTGGCTACAGCTCAGAGAAAATGATTTTCAATGAAATAACCACCGGCGCTTCCAACGACCTGCAAAGAGCGTCCGAACTCGCCAGGCTTTTAGTGACTCAATACGGCATGAGTGAAAAAATAGGCCCGATAACTTTTGGCAGGCGCGAGGAGATGATCTTCTTGGGCAAAGAAATGGCCACGGAAAAAGATTATTCAGAAAAAATGGCATCTGAAATAGATATTGAAGTCACAAAATTTATCACCGACGCCCACCAAGTGGCGCAAAAAATTTTAGGAGAAAAAAGATATCTCTTGGACAATATCGCCAACAAATTAATAGAAAAAGAAACTATTGAAAAAGAAGAATTTGAAGAGATGATGAAAAAAACAGAAACCAGCGAAAAAGATGATAAGCCAAAAGCAAAACACAAAAAAGAAATAGAAGAAAAAATCAGCAGCGAACAACCGGCGGACGCGCAAACATCTAAGGCGTAATCGCACAACTCAATAAAAAATGCCTTTCCTGCTTGCGGAAAAGGCATTTTTTTGTTAAATTTAGAATACAGATAAAAGTGGGCCAGTAGCTCAGTCGGTTAGAGCACGGCTCTTATAAAGCCGGGGTCGATGGTTCGAGTCCATCCTGGCCCACCAATATTTCCATATATAATATATCGTGGAATATAAAGCCGGGGCAATTAGCTCAGTGGTAGAGCGCGTCGTTGACATCGACGAGGCCATAGGTTCAATCCCTATATTGCCCACAAAGGCAATTTGATTTATTGCTACACAAAAACAGCATTTGTGCTGTTTTTTTGTCTTGACAAAAATCAATAAATCAAATAAAGTATCTAAAATGTTTTTTTTGGAGGAAACCAATGCCTAAACTTTCTGTGCCGGAAAACTTCAACGGTCTCGTTGCGTTATTGTTGATTATTGCCCTTATGTATTACGGCAGCCACTTAGCCTATTATCAAGGATATACGGCCAAGCAAACAAACATTTTTAATCAGGCGTATATCATAGAAAATTCAGCGCTTTCAGCGCGCGTTAAATTCAAAACGCCAAATAACCCAGAGATTCAAGCCAGAGCGTTTTTAATAGCAGACGGAATGCTATCTGCGCTAGGCGGATGCCTAAAAGAACCAAATGACCAAGAAAGATCAGAGGCGTTAGAAACAATGGCGCAGTGTCTGAGCATCGCCAGCACTAAGATATTGATACGCCATCGCCTACGCGAAATGCTGGAGGAAGAATTCAAAAAACCGCCAGCAGGACCGGATACCAACAAAATACTGCCGGAATCATGTTCATAACTACAATTCTTTTGCGAAACCTGTTTTACATCCCTTTCCCGGGATGTTTTTTTATTCCAAAATATTGCAAAAATGCCGTAAATATGCCAATATTGCGTCAATACCATATCTTTACAAGGAGAATAGAGTGGAAACAATCACAATTGAACTTCTCACAGACGCGGAAAAGGAAGAACTGGAGAAAATACGCCAGCTCATTCGCAATATTGAAGAAAGAAAACCCATGGCTTTTTTTATAGGACTACTTGCTGCTGCTTTAGTCCTCGTGGCACTGGCGATTTTTTCCTATTATAATCCGCGGTTAGATGGCCTTTTGGGATTCTCTATGCAATCAAATCAAATAAAGAATCTCCCATTGCTTCTCCTTTGGGCAATTGTCATCGCGGCTCCCTTCTCACTGATATTTTATTTCCTTATTTTCAAATCCAAGAATCATCGTGACGAAGAATCACTGGTAGGCTTATTCGCCTACGGCACAACAAAAGAACTTTTCCGAAAACTGAAAAAAATCAAGGATGCCCAAAAAGAAATAGGCGCGCGGGCAATCGCTGGGACATCTTTACTGAATGATGATTTAATCAAAAGCCACCTCGCGCAACGCTATCAATGCTAAACGCATTCTCGCATCCCTCCTCCGGGATGTTTTTTTATTCTTTGCCCCGTGTTATTCTAAAAGCATGAATAAAAACACAGCAATATTATTAACATCATTGCTACTATTGCTTATTTGCAGCTGGTTTTTCTTTTTTTATCAATATAAGAAAGAATCAAAAACAATAAATTACAACCAGCCTGAAAATTCCAGCCAAACAGAAAAGAATACAAATATAACGCCCGCGGAACAATCTGAACCGGAAACCATAGCGCTATCTGAACAATTTATCCCAACTAATAAAGAAATTTCTCGCGGAAATATCAACAAGAAACAAATTATTTTCACTTTTGACTGCGGCTCCGGCGACAATTCAGCCGATAAAATTTTAGAAACGGCCCAAAAGCATAATTTAAAAATAACATTTTTTGCCACCGGAAAATTCGCGGAACAATTTTCTGACGATATAAAAAAATTCTCCGCCGCCGGACATGAAGTTTTTAACCACACTTACGATCATCCCTATTTAACCAAAATCACCGACGGCCAAATAACAGAAGAGTTCGGAAAAGCCGACAACATAATAAGCTCTCTGACCGGCAAAACGACCAAACCCTTTTTCCGCCCTCCCTATGGCGACAGAAACCAGCATGTGCGGGACTTAGCGCAATCCTTAGGCTACCAGGAAATTTATTGGACAACCGACGCCCTGGACTGGCAAGAAGGCAGGACAAACGAACAAACCAAAGAAAAAATATTTTCCGGCCTCAAAAACGGGGAAATAATCCTAATGCACGTCGGCGACGATATTACCGGACAAATCCTAGACGAAGTTTTTACTTACGTTGAAAACCAGGGATACGAAATTGTTCCGCTGAGCGAAGGGATTAAATAAAATTACAAATTACAAATCATAAATCACAAATAAATCCCAAATCACAACCTCCAAAAATAAACTGTTTAGAATTTGAAATTTTGATGCTTGAAATTTATTTGAATTTTGGTGCTTGAAATTTGGTACTTTTAAAAATGTCGTTTTCTCAAAATGCCAATGGCATCCGCCTAGACAAATATCTTACAGAAAAATTCCCGCAGTATTCGCGGGCTTTCTTAAAATCCCAGATAATCGCTGGCAATATTTTGGTTAACGGCCAAATCAAAAAACCAGCTTATATCCTGAAGGAAACTGACGAAATTAAAATTAATATCGCACCGCCTGAAAACCATAAATTATTGCCAAATCCAAGCATAAAACTCCACATTATTTACGAAGATGAAGATATAATCGCTATTGATAAGCCAGCAGGGATCTCCGTCCACCCGGCCAAGCCGGACCAAAACAATACAATCGCCAACGCGCTTCTCGCTTATTATCCGCCGATTAAAACTGTCGGTGACGAACCGGATTTACGGCCAGGCATTGTGCACCGCTTAGACAAAGAAACATCAGGCATTCTTGTCATTGCCAAAAACAAAGAAGCATTTAACTGGCTAAAAAAACAATTCGCGGAAAGAAAAACAATCAAAAAATATACCGCCCTGGCACTGGGTAAATTTAAAGAAAAACAAGGAATCATCAGCAAGCCGATAAGCAAGGCCAAAGGGACAATCAAAAGAACAACAGCGCCAATCTCCGCTGTCAAAAATGCTGTCACGCGTTATCAAGTCATGCAAGAATTTAAAGACTATTCTCTGGCGGAGGCCGAGCCAAAAACAGGCAGAACACATCAAATAAGGGTCCATTTTGCCTCCATGGGCCATCCGCTGGCGGGAGACAGGCTTTATGGCTTCAAAAACCAGCCTCAGCCCCCCAGCCTCAAAAGGCACTTTTTACATGCCTTTTACTTGAAATTTTCGTTATTAGATGGTAAGATGATTGAGTTGCATTCCGAATTGCCGGAAGAACTAAAAGGCGTATTGAATAGTTTAAATACCAAATAACAAATCTCAAATAACAAATAAATTCCAAATCTCAAATTCCATTGATTGCGAAACAATTAAAAGCAATACTGATTCGTAAATTTTTTGGTCATTGAATATTGGTGCTTATTTGAAATTTGATGTTTTGGTGCTTGTAATTTGATGACTAAGCTTGAAATTTTCAATAAAAAACAATTAAAAGAAATCACTGACATCAAGCCCGGCTATACCGTCCGGGTCCATCAGAGAATTAAAGAAGGCGACAAGGAAAGAATCCAGGCCTATGAGGGAGTTGTAATCGCGAGAAAGCACGGCAAAGGAATAGATGCCACAGTCACTGTCCGCAGAATTACGGGTGGTATTGGCGTTGAAAGAATTTTTCCCATCCACTCGCCGAAAATTGAAAAAATTGATATCGTTAAAAGGGCCAAAGTAAGAAGAGCAAAACTCTATTATTTAAGGCAATTAACCGGTAAAAAAGCCCGGCTTAAAACAAAGCAAGAAGTTACAACAGCAGAAAAAGCGTAACGAGACTCCGCGCGGGTATTGCCCGCCCGCCATCGCCTTACCCAGGCAAAGCGGACGGTAAATTAGCGAAAAAATAAATAAAATACGACGGGTAAAGCTCGCGGACGTGGCGGAACCGGTAGACGCACCAGCTTGAGGGGCTGGCGGGTGCAAACTCGTGGGAGTTCGAATCTCCCCGTCCGCACTAAGCGTCAACATTATATCAAGCGACATTTTTTACTCGCTAACGGAGGACGGTTAGCTCAGCGGCAGAGCATTGCGCTTACATCGCAAGGGTCGGAGGTTCAAATCCTCCACCGTCCACCCTTGGCATAATTAGACGGCTATTATATACTTAACACAGTAAGTCAATAAGCTGTCCAATTATGAAATCAAAAGAAAAAGATATTGCAAGAAACCTTCGCCTCCAAGGCCACTCTCTGAGTGAAATAGTTAAAAAAACTGGATTTACAAAAAGCAGTGTCAGTCTTTGGGTTAGGGATATTGAATTAACAAAAAAACAAAAAGAGGATTTATTTTCAAAATCATCAAAAAAAGAAATTATTGAAAAACGCCGTTCTTCACGCCTCCAAAACGAAGAAAAAAAGCGAAAAGAAATATACTGCACCGCGAAAAAACAAATAAACAAAATATCAGATAAAGAACTTTGGCTTATTGGAATAATGCTGTACTGGGCAGAAGGCGGAAAAAAACAAAGGGGCTTGGTGCGATTTTCTAACGGAGACCCTCAAATGATTAAAATCATGATGGAATTTTTTAAAAAGATATGCTGTGTTCCAAAAGATAAATTTAGAGGATACATACACATTCATCCCCACTTAAACCATATTAAAGCAGAAAAAAATTGGTCCAAAATAAGCGGAATTTCTACTGCTAAATTTTTTAAAACTTATAGAAAACCCAATAAATCCAGCCAAAATAAAAAAGATTCTCTTCCATTTGGAACATTTGAAATTTATGTTTGTGATACAAAGCTATTTTTAAAAATCATGGGTTGGATTGAGGGAGTTGCTGAAAATATTCTACAAGCCAGTTCCAAGTAGGCTGGGGTAGCCAAGGTGGTCACGGCGGTGGTCTGAAAAACCTCAGATGTCGGTTCGACTCCGACCCCCAGCACAAAATCGCGTACAGCACATGGCAAATAGCTAGTTGCATATTGCTAATTGAACAATAATTTAATAAAATATAGATACAAATTGCCATAAGCTATAGGCGGGCCTGCCCGCCAAAGCTTTAACGAAAAAATACATGCTTACAGCTTAGCGGGCCTGCCCGCCGAAGCTTAAACGCTGACGCTATAAACTGCGTTTTCAGCGAAGGCGGGTGTCGTATAGCGGCTATTACATATCCTTGCCAAGGATAAGATGGCGGTTCGATTCCGCTCACCCGCTCACTTCTTCGCTCCTCGCTCTACTCAGAGCTACGAAGCGCAAGCACTTCAACAAAAATCCCCGATATCCGGGGATTTTTGGTTTCTCCCTCCTTTTACAAAGGGGGGGGGTTGGGGTGGATTTTTACTTCCGGGCGACAAGCAAAGCATCAAGATGATGGCGGTCGGAAACTGAGACATAAGAAAAGCCTATTTTTTCCATGGTTTTTATCAGCTCATCTTCGCGCATAATCACATCCGGCGCCATATCGTCGTCATAATGGTCAATCCATTTCATCCTTTCTATCGGATCGTAAATTTTATCAAATTGCGCGTTCTGCCATCTGGCTTCTTTTTGCAAAAAATCTTCCTCATCCGGCATTATTTTGTCCGCGGTTATAAACTCTCCGCCAGGCTTCAAAACCCTGTAAATTTCAGCTAACACGTCCATCCGGTAATCACTTTTAAAATTATGAATAGTAAATCCAGAAACAATAAGAGAAATAGAACTATCGGGAAAGCTTTTTAAAAATTCGAGCGCGCCTTGGATTTTAATCTCCAATTTGCCAGTTTCAATATGCTGCTCTAAGTCTTCACTGGCCTGAGCCACCATTCCAGCGTCATTATCAACGCTAGTAATTTTCGCTTTATCGCACAACTGCAAAATTTTTGCCGTTGTCAGGCCTCTGCCTGTTCCGATTTCTATTATCTCAGCTTTTCCTCCCTGTTCTTCAAGCTTCTTCACTTCCTCAGCCGCGCATACGCTAAGCAAATCCTGCAAAATCTCTTGATGCGGCGCCGCTAAGCCAATCATATTCAATTTCTGGAGATTTTTAAATCTCTTTTCTCTCTCGGGCTCTTGATTAAAATTTGTCTTTTGGTATTCCGGCATAATAATATTTATTATTTTATCAACACGCGCGCTTTTTTACAATCTCCTAGCAAATTTTTAAAATACAACCAAAATACGCGCATATTGACAAAAAATAAGTAATATCGTGTAGCTATTGACAAAGTCCCCTGAATATGCTAACCTTATATTAACTCCGATAGAAACGGAGTTTTTTGTTACCAAAATGGCTTAACAAAGCCACTTTGGACGTATCGTAGCCCTGAAAAGGGCTTAAATAGAGCATTTTAAATATATGAAAACAAAGACGAAAACAGTCTTTAAAACCTTTAGAATAAAAGGTTTGCAGACTAATTTAGTTCTTTCCAGTTTGATAATAACCTTTCTTTTACCGCACTATTCATGGGCTTATTTCGGAGCCGGCAATGACGCAGTCTTGGCCATGAACTACAACTATACTCCGATTGCTTTGAATGCCGAAACGGAAAAAACAGCTTCTGATTTAACAATTTTCCGCGGAAACTCTTTGATAGCGGAAAACAACCCCATTGTTCCCGAAAAAATAGGCCCGGCCTGCCCGGTAGAAAAAACATACAACACCTGCCCAGTGCCGGTTAATAAAAGATTTGCCACCATTACGGCTTATTCAAGCACAGTAGGTCAAACCGACGGCAGCCCGTTTACAACCGCCTCTGGAACCACTGTGCGAGATGGTATTGTCGCTGCCAACTTCTTAAAGATCGGGACAAAAGTCCAGATTCCGCAATTATACGGCGACAAAATATTCACCGTTGAAGACCGCATGGCTAAAAAAAACAATGGCAAGGTTGACATCTGGATGCCTTCCACGGCGCAAGCTCTGCAATTCGGAGTCAAACACGCCGAAGTTGTTGTGCTGGAGAACTAATAATATATAGAAGCCAAAAAACGCCAACAAATTACGCTTTACGGCGCCACCAAAAAAAGACCACCTGCCTCTCTAACCGCGGGTGGTTTTTGGTTTGAATACGGCGGATTTTAAGCCGCTTGCTAGAGCCTTCTCCAAAGAAAGGGGAAATCCGTCATTTCAGCGAAATAATACAATCTTTCCGGATAATGTCCACTGAGAGGAAATTCAGTAGGTCCTGGATAAAACAACCAAGCAACAGCCTTAACTACCAGCCGCCCATCCGCTAACGGATAAAACCTCTTAAAAGAAGTGAGGCATTTTGTCGCAGGCGATCTACTAATGATTATCTTTTTAAAAATATTATGCCAAACAGTGAAGACGCAGAATTCCGAACCGCCATGCGCGAATGCCCCGGGAATACTTAAACGTGCGGCTATTTCCGATTCCCAGACGGACTTGCCGGAAGTCCGCCAACGTTCAAAGCGATCCCGAACCGCTTTAGATATCCGAAAATCAGGATCCTGGCTTAAGCCTATGGGATATAAATCCCTCAACAAGACGATCCTACGCTCTCCGTCATTCATTTGTCTTCCTCTAATTCATATTAAGTGCTTTTTTCTGTGCCTGGGGCGAGACTCGAACTCGCACGAGCTTACGCTCACTCGATTTTAAGTCGAGGCTGTCTACCAATTCCAGCACCCAGGCGTTTCATTCGGTTTTTATTTTTAAATTATCAATTCTATTTCTTCCGCCTACGCCAAGGCTTCGGCGGACGCGGAATTTTATAGCGGGCGATACGCCCGATACATCGCATATCCAACGCGTTATAACCTCGCTTTGCTCGGGTAAAATTCGCGGAGGCCTGGGTGAGAATCGCCACCCCTACGGGTGGTCACCCGAAGGGTGAAACCCACTCAAACCCATGTTGTTTTGAGGCCACGGTGGGAGTTGCACCCACGAATGGCGGTTTTGCAGACCGCTGTGTTAGCTACTTCACCACGTGGCCCAGCTCAAAACATATTAATAACTTTCACAAGTTTTAGCAAGAAAAATCATTCCAGCAGCGCACGCTCAACTTTTTCCGCTTCTTCTTCAGACGTGTCTATCTTAAAAAACATCTTGGGAACCGGCTTCATCCGCAACTTCTTGTTCAACAATTGCTGAATATGGTAAATATTGCTTCTTAAAATATCCAAAACCTGGGGAGACTTTTCAAAAGGCAAAACAGAAATAAAAATCTTCGCTTCCTTCAAATCATCTGTTGCCTTGGCTTTAATAATAGTTACCAAAACACCCAAGGGAAACTCAATTTCCCGCAGCAAAATCGCGCTTATTTCCTGAACCAATAAACTATTTACTTTTTCAACACGATGCGACATAAAGCGACCCTAATATCCGAATACATCCGAATTATCCGAATGAACTTTTTCGAGTCATTCGGGTGTTAATTCGGGTCATTCGGATCGCTATAATATTCTTTTCTTCTTCTGCTCTCTGTATGCCAGCAAGACATCGTCCAATTCCACGTTAAAATCGGCTCTAAAAAGAATTCCTGCGTTTTTACCTGAGGCCAGATTCTCAACCTCAGACTTTTCGTGCTGCAAATGCAAAATCTTACCCCGGCCGATATTCTCATCTCCCCGCATAACATCAACCCACAATCCTTTTTCCACCTTGCCGGAAGTCACTTTGGCTCCAAAAACCTGTCCGTTTTTATCCATTTTAAAAAGCGCTATAACTTTTAACTTGGCCAAATCAGTCCTGACAATTTCAGGCGGCAATAGGAAAGACATCAGCTCCCGCACTTTTTGAATCAATTCATAAATAACATCGTAAATAAAAACATCTACTTTCTTTTGTTCAGCCAGCTGCTTGCTGGAAGCTCCAATTTTTACCCTAAAACCGATAATCGGCACTCCGCCTGACTCCGCCAGCTTAATGTCAGACTCCGAAACATCGCCAACCTCGGACTTCAAAATTCTCAAAACAACTTCTTCGGATTTAATGCTCTGCAATGACTCCCTGATTGCCTCCAGAGAACCCAAAACATCTGACTTCAAAATAATATTTAAAACTTTTGCTTCAGGATTAATGTTCAAAACCTCAGCTTGCGCCCGCTTTCTCTGTTCAAGCAATGCCTTTTGCGCGGCTGTTGTCCGGGCTGCCTCCAAATCACCAACCACCTGCCATTTTTCTCCGACAAGAGGAACCTCATTCAAACCCATGACAATAACCGGCCTGGACGCGGGTGCTTCTTCCATTTGCCCGCCGCGCGAATTTTCCATTCTTTTAACAACGCCAAAAGTTGATTCGGTTAAAGCAATATCTTTGAGCCGCAAAACCCCTTCCTGAACCAATAAAACCGCGGTAGGTCCCCGGTGAGAATCCTGATATGACTCAACCACAACTCCCGAAGCCGGCGCTGCCAAATCAGCCTTTAACTCCGCCATTTCAGAAACCAATAAAATAACCTCCAAAAGATCATCAATTCCTTCCCCTGTCTTGGCTGAAACATTTACAGACGGCACGTCACCCCCAAAAGATTCCACTGTTAGCCCCTGTTCCATCAGTTGCGTTTTTACCTTGTCAGGCAAAACATTCTGTTTATCCATCTTATTTAAAGCGACGATCGTTGCCAGTCCGGCTTTTTTTATGTGTTCTATGGCTTCTTTTGTCTGCGGCTTGACCCCGTCATCAGCTGCCACAACCAGAATCGCTATATCCGCTACCTTGGCGCCGCGCGAACGCATAGCTGAAAAAGCCTCATGCCCGGGAGTATCAATAAATGTTATTTTTTTGCCGCCATGCTCAGCCTGATAAGCGCCAATATGCTGAGTTATCCCGCCAGCTTCCTTATCAACAACTTTTGTCTTGCGGATATAATCAAGCAAGCTGGTTTTCCCATGGTCAACATGGCCCAAAATAACCACGACAGGAGGGCGAGATTGCAAATTATCATTTAATTTTTTTTGTTTTTTTTCAACCATAAACAAATAAATTCCAAACTACAAATTGCAAATTCCAAATAAATACCAAATTTCAAAACCAAAAATGTTTGGAATTTGAATTTTGAAATTTATTTGTTATTTGATGCTTGAAAGTTGTTATTTACGGGCTTTAGCCCGTTCTATCGCCATCTTCTCTTCCTCGCTCAATGGATATTTTGATTTATTCTTGTCAACCGGCTTGGAATAAACCCTTGTTCCTTCCCTGGTAAACAAACTTGATATGACCACTCCGCTGTCAGACGAATCAAGCAAAGCTATGGCAAAGCTCTGGTCGCCGCCAGTGCTTTTAAATGGATTAAACCGGACAACGCCTACTTTTTGCACGCTCTTAAGCGCCATTTTCCATAAATCGCGTGAAGATTTAAATAACTCCTTTATATCCGCCTCGCTCTTCATTTGCCTCTTAATCTGCTGAGCTAAAACATCTTCCAAATCCTTCGCGTTGCGGCCGTTAAAAAATATCTTTAATCTTTTATTGTTTCTTGCAGCCTGCAAAACCAAGAAAATGAAGCCAGCCAGCAATAAAATTACCAAAATACACAGCACAGCTGTGATTGCCGAATAATTAGCGTCTAAAAATGAAAAAAAGATATTCATAAGTAAAAAGCCACAAACCACTAGTAAATTTTACTAACACTCGTGGCTAACGGCTATTGGCTAATAACTTTCCCAATATCTCCGCCTTGTCCGTTTTCTCCCATGGAAACCCATCTCTGCCAAAGTGGCCAAAAACAGCTGTTTTCCTGAATATGGGATTGCGCAAACCCAATGTTTCTATTATGCCTTTCGGGGTTAAATTAAAATTCTCGCGCACAGCCTGGGCGATCTTCTCTTCATCAACCTTGCCAGTATTAAATGTGTCCACCATTAAAGAAACGGGTTCAGCGACACCAATAGCATAAGCGAGTTGAACCAGGCACTTATCAGCCAACCCGGCGGCCACAATATTTTTGGCAATATACCTCGCCATATAAGCGCCGGAGCGGTCAACTTTGGTTGAGTCCTTGCCTGAGAAAGCTCCTCCGCCATGAGGAACTGTGCCGCCGTAAGTATCAACAATCAATTTTCTGCCAGTCATACCAGTGTCTGATTGAGGACCGCCAACTACGAACTTGCCTGTTTCATTAACATAAAATTTCGTTCTATCATCAATCCATTTTTCCAAAACCGGCTTGGCAATCTGGTCAATAATTTCCTGCCTGGCCTCTTTAGTTATTTTTTCTCCGGTTTCATCCAAAATTTCTTCGGTATGCTGGCAAGCAAGAACCACCGCGTCAATTCTTTTCGGCTGGTCATTTTCATATTCAACCGTAACTTGCGACTTGCCGTCGGGACCCAGATAACCTAATATACCTTCTTTTCTGACTTTCACCATTTGTTTAACGAGCTGATGAGCCAAAACAACGGGAAAAGGCATTAAAACTGATGTTTCCCTGGTCGCGTAGCCAAGCATAACCCCTTGATCTCCGGCCCCGCCCGCGTCAACTCCTTGGGAAATATCGGGTGACTGAGTATGAATTGCGTTTAAAATCGCGCAGGTATGAAAATCAAAGCCATATTTAGGATTTGTATAGCCGATGTCATTTAAAATATCTCTCACTAATTTATGAATATCAACATAAGCAGTTGTTGTTATTTCCCCGCCGACAATAATAAGTCCCATGGTAACAAATGTTTCGCAACCAACCCGGCTATTGGGATCCTGTTTTAAAACCTCATCCAAAATAGCGTCGGAAATCTGATCACACAACTTGTCCGGATGCCCCGGAGCGACTGATTCAGCTGTAATGAATTTTGTGTTCATAATAATAGATTGGATCAATTAATTGACTTTTTAATCTTTAAGTAATAATATAAAAATAAATTTTAAGCTCTGGAGGACCGGGTGAAAACGGCAGCCAATCTAACTTTCTTTGAATTAATCCGCTCGTTTTTGGAATACGCTGACATCCATGGCGTGAAAAGCTTTCCGTCCATGCTTCACGAAAGATCGTCGTGGAACCAGTTTCTCTGGAAGATACGAGACACCACTGAAATCGCCAGCATCATTGGCGGATTTGATTGGGACGGAGAACACCCGAAAAACAGGCTATTTGAGGACTTTGCCGCAACTGCAAATTTTTCCTATTTTGCTCACAGTAGCATTGATGGCCGCCTGGTTTTGGATAATATTCGCCCGGCAAACCCGCTTATTGCATCATGCTGCGGCCTGCTTGAAAAAATGTTCTCTATTGCAAACCAAATCCCTGATTTCTTTGAAATCCCGTAATCTCCTCAAAAGGAGATTTTTTATTTAAAACCAAATTAAATCCGTTTCAAACCAATAAAATTAACCGCCAAACGTACTTCCAGCCTAACATTTTCCCTATCATTTTGCAATCTTCTCCCTCCTTTTAAAAAGCCTGCCTGCCGGTAGACAGGGAGGGTTGGGGTGGATTTTAGCTGCACAAGCATTACGACAATCGCCGAAAATAAAAAAAGCTAACCTTTACGGTCAGCTTGCCTGAGCGCGGCGGGCATGGACTTCTGCCAATAAAAAGTCACTCCACTCGCCCAAAAATCTTATCAAATCGTAATCCTTCATCCCAGGTGCCTGGTCCCTCTGCATATGGAGAGATAGTAAGATTTTAGAAAAATCTTCTAGAGGCCACCAACCGGAATCCAACCAATGTTCCGCTTCTGGATTGCCGGGAACAAGGGCACGATGGTACAAATACGGCAACAAATGCCACATGTCAAACCTATTGTCTTCCGTAGCGCATATCGGCCGATGGTAAGCTTGCATGGCGCTAAAAATCAAGTCCTCAGCCAAAATCGCGCTACACCTTCTCTCTGCTACGCTGGGGCATTTTGTCTCAAGCAGCGCGATAATTTTACGCAGCTCCTCCGCGCGCTTCAAAAGATGCCACTCCGGCACCTGCTTAATCAACTTCGGAATATTATCCAGTTTTTTCAATTTTCCCTCCGCCTTATTCAGTTTTTAACATTTTTACACCGAAAAATTTATCTGTCAATGAAAAACCCTGCGGAATTACACATAAAAATTCAAACCGCTTCGCTGTAATTACGTTGCGATTATGCGCAATTTCGTAAGGCTTCTATTTTCTCATCGCCGCGGCTTTCAAATTTTTCGGCATCAGTTCAATAGCATAGCGCAAGGCGGTGCGAGGCATTCTCTTCTTATTTTTTACAACATATTCAAAAACTTCTTTTTGATGATATTTACGGCTGGCTTCTTTTAGCATCCAACCATACCCTTTTTGAACCATATCATCATTATCTTCAAGTAAAATATCCGCTATGGCAAAAATATCTTTCAAAAACATGCCTTTCTTGGCGGGAATAATCAGTGACACAGCCGCCGCGCGTCTCAGCCAGCGGTTTTTTGATTTCGCCCATTTTTTCAATTCTTTCACGGCTATCGGATATTTTTCAATAAATTCGCCGACAGAATGATTGCAAAATCCGTCGCACTTGGCCCAATTATCAATATATTTATCAATCCACTTTTTGAAGACCGCTATATCCTTTAAAGCAAATTGTTCCGCCAAATTAGGAATCCAATTATTAACGACAAACGCCTCTTCGCAATAACCGGATGAGAATAAAATTTCGCACAAAGCAAAAACTTCTTTTTTCTTCAACTTTTTCACTTCCAGCCAATGTTCCTTGGCAAGCTTATCCACGCTCCACATTCTTACCCCATAACATTTAATTCCTTCCTTAAAAAACCTTTGAAAACCCGCCTTTGTTTTCTCGTCCGCCATAGCGTTTAATTCAACGCGGATTTTTTTGATTATATCACTCATAATTTTAAACCTGCCCAATAATCACAACATAATTCTTGCCGTATTTTTGGGCGCATTTAGGGCAAGTTGTGTACCACATATACATTTTTTTAACTGCCTGTCCTTTATTCTTGGCATGCTCTTCAAAATCCTTGCGCCACTTTCCCGTTTCTTTAAAATCACCCTCGTAAACCTTGCTCAAAAACTTTCCGCTTAAAGCCACATTTTCAGCTCCCGGCACATCCCGGTCAACCGCGACATATAAATCCATATTCCATTTGGAAGTATGATCGGACAAACTCATCCAATCCAATGCCTTGGCTCCTGCTTTATCAATTTTCCCCGTCATTCTTCTGATAACCGCGCCAAAATTTATTGGCATGTAAAAAAATGTGAAAACTTTATCTTTGATAAACTTTTTATTATCCCATTCAAAAATTTTATCATCCCACGGCGCGGGATTAAACTCAGGACAGCATTCTGGTTTTTGTTGTATATTATTCATGTTTTTTATTTATTTTTTTACTCCGTAAAAAAGCGGAGGGTAGAGGATTCCCACCCTTCGGGTGGTCGCCTGTAGGGCGAGAACCTATGGCGGGGACGATACCCCAAAGTTTGAACCAAAAAAGTGGCTCAAATTCAAGGATATTGATAAAAGTATACAGGAATTAAGGCGTATATTCAAAGTTCATCCAGAATGGTTTGAGACACCGAAGCCAAAGTCTGACAAAGGTAAAAATGTAATTGAGTACTCTATAAAATAACTAAGTTACTGATTTCGAACCATTACAGCTTGGCCACCGTTCGCATCTCCACAACTTACCAGTCGATCCATCTTTGATAATCATATTAGCGCCACATATCGGACATTCGCATCCAGATAAATAATCCGCAAAAAGTACTGATAAAGATCCATACAAAATAGCATCTCTCTCTGATAAATCTCTTGTTGGAGAAGTGGACGTGCCACCATGTCTAATGCCAGGATAGTCGCAATAAAATTGATAAAGTCTATTCAACACTTCTTTTGCTGACAAATGTGGAAAGGAGTCATTTGGTAAATACGTTCTCATTATCGTACTCAAGGTCTCTCCGTCTTTTCCCGTCGCCTTATTAGCCAAAGCCTCTAAAAGGTTAGAAGATGCTGTAATAGCATTTTTTGCTTTGGTTGAATTACATCCTTCATATAGTTCCCCCGAATTACGTTCAAAATCTTGATAGAGGTCTTTAAGGTGGTCACTATTGCAGTGTTTATTTTTTACCGTAAGAAACCGTTCGCTGGCGATAAAAGCTGGATTAAACGCAATTTCTAAAGCCACCTTATTCCGTTTAACTGTGTAGCGTAAATTATTTGTCTCAAAAAAATTTTGAAGAAGCCCAACATATGAATTAGCTAAATCAGATGAGATTTCATCGATAACTTTAAACCACTCGATAATTTGAGCTTGTGTTTCTTCTTCCGTAAGACTGGCATTATTATGCCAGTCAACCAAATAGGTGTAAGCACTATCTGGGTTACTTAACACATCATCTGCTCGCAGAGAAGCCAATTGTATTCTTAAATCTTTTAAATCGGCTTCTTTGGATCGATACTCTGATTCGTATTCACTACCAATAGCTTGCCAGCAGGAAAAATAATAACTACTTTCTTCTTCTGCTTTTGATATCAAAGACTCAAGTTGTGCTTGTTCAGATAACTTTGCCTTATCATAAATTGGACGCACAAGTTCAATGAAAAGGTCAGGTGGGAGTGTGCCTGTACTTAAGCTTGGGTATCTATCTAGCATAAACAGCCTGTGCCATGTCTCTAAAGGGAATTTATGCCACTGTTTTGACAAATATGTATAAAACATAAATCATAATTTTCCAGAAAAACTTCTAACAAGAGCAGATTGGTAGAGACGAGCTATTTCCTTTTTAAGTCGTTCCTGTTCTTTTTTATGTGCCTCGACTTTTTTTGCTATCTGTGTGAATTGTTCCTGTTCTTCTGGGTTCGGAACAAAAAATTTTAATTTATTTAAAATTCCAAGAGTGAGATATTTTGTGTTTGAACCAATTGAATTTTTCTTTAATGTCTGAAGTTGATTCTCTAGGAGAAATTTAAATAGATAATAACTGTCACTACTATTCTTTAGTGTAAGAATGTAGGTTCTTTGATAGGCATTAAATTTTCCTTTGTGGTGCTTAATGGAATAGTCGGCTGTAGCATTATTCCCAGACAAAATTAACGCCTCACAATCAAACGCGTAAGTATCGATTTTATAATCCTCCCTTGAACATGTAAAAAATGGGTATTTTCCGTCTAAATTCGCCGCGTTTGCATTAAGCTTACCTGTCGTAATATTAAAAATTTTTGAAAAAGGCACTTTGTCGTTTATATTTTTTTCACCCTTAATAATTTTGCTATAAACTGCAGGGATTATATCTAGCATTTTTTTATCTGCTTCGGCACGTTTTTCCTTGAGTAGCTCAATTTCTTTTAAAGTCTTAACTATGCGTGCTTGCTCATCCAGATCAGGTTTCCCGTCATCATTGACTGGAATTGGTATCTCTATCTTTCTTAAACCAGTATTATTTAAGCCTGACATTGTTGCACCCGTGCAAAATAAATTTTTCTGCTTATTAAAATAATCAGTTAGAAAAAAAAAGTACAAAAACTCTTTTACAACATCTTTTTTTGGTCTCAAAATGTAGAATCCAGTAGAAAAAATCTTAGCCTCGGTATCTCTTGAACCAGTCAAGACCTTTACAGTATTTTTCATTTTAGCAAACAAAACATCATTTTCTGTCATTAATAAAGCAGCACGACTAGGTCGATTCTCATAGGTAACCCGCTCACTTCCAGTAATCTTATTTATGTCGATATCACTGGTCGCAATATAATCTTTTTCGCCAAAGAATTTTTTAATCTTACTTTTAGGGATAAAAACTACCTCTGTGAGTTTAATTTTTTTTAGGTGAGTAGCCATACTAAAGTTTTTTATTTAGTTCTTCTAAACTTCTGGCAATCTCTTCTTCGATAAGGATGACTTCTTTAATTATTTTCTTTGGATCTTGATATGTCGTGGTATCAATAGCAACTGGTTGGTAGCGGGAGGAGGTAAGATTATATTCTTCTGCAATTATTTCTTCTCTCGTTGCAAACCAACTATAGGTACCCTCTTCTTTCTTTTCGTATGCCTTTAATAAGTCTTTCAAATTATCATTTGTCGGGTCAGGTTGACGTTTGTCATCTAGAGTAAGACCATCTCCAATTACTTCGTAGAACCAAACCTTATTTGTTTTACCCCCTTTTGTGTAAAAAATAATAGCTGTTTTTACTCCGGCATACGGCTTAAATACACCAGAAGGTAAACTTACTATTGCATCAATATGACAAGTGTCCAACAAAAGCTCTCTCATTTTTTTATGAGCACCTGTTGATCCAAAGAGAACTCCCTCGGGCACAACTACTGCTGAACGACCGCCGTCAGCAAGGTGGTCATACATATATTTAAGAAAGAGAAGTTCTGTTTTGGTTGTATTAAGCCCAACGTCTTGAATAGTTTCCGAATTTACACTTCCTGAGAATGGAGGATTAGCAAGAATTAAATCATATTTTTGTTTCTTTTCTTCCGGCATGCTTAATGGATCAAAATATTTAACATCAAGATGTCCATCACCATTAGATCGAGCAAGATTATGGAGATACAAGTTCATTGTAGCGATCTTTACCATCTCACCATCGTTGTCATAAGCATTTATTGCCTTTGTTCGTAGAAACTTATGCTGAGGCTGCGTAAGTTTATCTCCCGTAGCATGTCCTCGTTCCAGTTCTTCCTTGCTAGTATTATCACGAAGAATATATTTATATGCTTCTATTAAAAATCCTCCCGTTCCGCATGCTGGGTCAAGAATTAAGTCAGATGCTTGTGGCTTAGCAATTCCAACCATTGCCTGAATTAGATGACGTGGTGTGCGAAACTGTCCGTTTGTTCCACTTACTGCAATTTTATTCAAGAGATATTCATACATGTCACCCTTAGCATCTGTGTCATATTTTTCGGTGTTGTTATAGTCCATCTCATCAATAGCGACTACCACAGACTTAAGTGTTGGCCTGTTATATATTTTTAAATGTGCCTGTTTAAAAAGAACTCTTCCTGTCTCGGATAAGTTACGTAATTCATGCAAGTGCTCCAAAGCTTCAGAAAGATTATTATACAACTCATCTCCGGACAAACGACAGATAACATCCCAACCATATTTATGACGTTTTCCATTGAATACGCTGGCGTAGGGTTTATTTGCTAATTTAGCCAATCTTTCTTGTGTGGTGTCATATTCGGTTAAAGATTTTAAAAACATGAAGTAGCTAAGCTGCTCAATGGCTGTCATAGGATTATTGACGCCACCAGAAAAAAGCTCATTCATGATGCGATCAACTGTCTGCCTTAAGTCCGAATTTATGAATTGAAGTGTCATATATTTTTTATTGTGCCAATTTAAGTGATGGACTCAAACGAATTGTCTCAAAAATTGGATTGATCATTCCATTTAAATGACGTAAGTACATATCTGTTCCACCAACTTGATTAAAAGGTGACTCGTCTAAGAAAGAATAATCACCTTCCTCAAACTGACGCATTAACCCAGAACTTTGACTAAGTTGCTGTACTAAAATTTTTAACAATCTAGTTTGTTCTTGATTCAAATCATTTTCTGTACGAATACTTTCCACAAGCTCAAACAGCTGCTCTTCCTGACTTGGTAATTTCTTTACCCCAAGGCCTGCACGCACATAGTCGAGCAGACCAGCATATACTTTATAAGCTCGTGAAAGATTTCTCTCATTGAAATATTCTTTTGGCTTATCAAAAACATTTGTTTTCAAAAATTCTTCAAGCCCTTCACTTTGAGTGTCATCATTGATCTTGTTTTCAAATTCTGGATTTTGAGAAACAACCTCTTTAATGGCCTTCTCCCACTTGGTTATGTAATTCAATCGGTCTACTTTTTGTCCCTCAGGACCTACCTCGAGTTCTTCTGAGAAAGACAGAGAATCTAACCCCTCATACGTTTTAACCGCATTATCTTTTTCTGTTAAAACAATCGCTCCATTTTCTATAACATCACTCCCAGTATTTTTATCAGACATAATTGGCAAAGGAGCGTCAAAGTCATACTCCTCTTCAAAATATTTTACCACCTCACAAAAATCCTGGAGAAGAAATTGTTTTTTCTCTGTACCATCAGCGAATGTATATTTTCGAGTACCACGACCTTTAATTTGAATGTAAGTAGTAGGAGAGGCGATTGGTCTAGCAAGAACAACGTTCAATAATTCAGGACAATCAAATCCTGTGGTTAACATATCCACACTTACTGCTACTCGAGGGTAATAATTTTCATCTTTTCTAAATTGTTTTGCTAAATCGGAAGCATCTTTAACTCGAGAAGTAATAACTTCTGCAAATTTACCATTGTGTTCTGGGGTAAGGCTATTTAATTCTTGCGCTAAAGCAACAGCATGATTTTGAGAAACCGCAAATATGATGGACTTACCAATAGCACCGTCAGGAGTTTTAAGGGCGGTTTCAAGAAACTGCCGACAAATAAGCTCGTTGCGACGAGGAACTAATACTTTTTTTTCGATTTGAGATATCCTATATGTGTAATCTTCACCATCAATTTCAATTTTCCAGCCGTCGGCAGACACTGCTTCTTTTGTTATAAGTGAGACCATACGAACTATTTTGGGGGCAACAAGAAACCCTTCTCGCACTCCATCTTGAATAGTATACCGAAATGTAGGTGTACTAATCTCACAACTAAAATGTTTATAGGTGTCGCGGGTATATCGATACTCAAGCTTTAACGGATCATCATCTTCTAGTTTGTCTACATCCACATTCTTTAGAAAATCATTCGGTGTTGCAGTAAGACCAATACGGATTGCTTGAAAATATTCGGCAACTTGTCTCGGCAATTCACCATAAATAGAACGATGAGCCTCATCATTAAAGACCAAATCAAAATATCCTGGAGAAAAATCTTCCTTAAAATGAATATTTAGACTCTGAATGGTAGCAACAACAATATTCGCTCCTCCAAATTTTCCATGTTGACCAGGTTTATATCGCACTGCCCTGTATTCATCTTTAAACACAACTTGAAAAGTATCCATTGCTTGTTTTGCGAGTTCAATACGATCAACGACAAAAAGTACGCGCTCAACTTGATGTGCTTTCAAAAAACGATCAATAATTGCGGCAGCAAGACGAGTTTTGCCTGTTCCTGTCGCCATCTCTAAGAGGAAGGATTTCTTGCCAGCATCATATTCTTTGGCAATAATATCAGACGCATTTTTTTGATAAGGACGATTACAAATATCTAAATTATGATTTATGGATGTTACTGGCTTTCGAGAAAGTTTAAGAGTGTGTCGTCGCTGTAAATCTTCTAAAGAAATAAAACGCTCAATTGGAGATGCATCTCCATCTTCTAAATCCCAAAAATATAGCTGCTCAGAATTAGCTAAAAATACATATTTACACCCATTTGCTTCTGCATATCCTCGTGCTTGGTTTTTCGCCACATACGGATCGATCGAATCTTTTTTTGCCTCAACTAAAGCGATATTGCGCCCATTTTTATCTAAAAGTAAGTAGTCCATAAAACCAGCCCCGGAATTCTGTTCCATTAAGACATTTTTGTTTTTGCCTTCCAAAATCCACCCCGCTTCTTGCAATTTGCGGTTGATGGTTATTCGGGCATCTTGTTCTGTAAAATTGTGTTTTTCTTCAGTCATAAAATTTAAGCAACTAATTGATCGAGAGTTTTTTTCAAAGCGGCTGCGATCTTTATCACAGTATTAATTCGTGGATCGGGAGTCTTACCGTTCTCAATTTTAGCAATTGTATGATAATCAAGACCAGTCTCTCTGACTAAGTCACTCTTAGAAAGGCCCTTTTCTTTTTTGAGCCTTTTAACGTTTTCTGCGATTTTTGACACTTCTATATTTTTTTTCATATTGGATAGTTTTGCTTAGTATAATTATACCAAAATAAAAAAGTTTGTACAAACAAAAAACTAGGGTGTTATCCCCAGTTCTTGTTCTCAAAAACCCTTATTTTACTTCGGTTCAAACTTGGACATCTGGCGGAAGAGGTGGGATTCGAACCCACGAGGACATTTCTGCCCTACGACTTTTCGAGAGTCGCGCCTTCGGCCTCTCGGCCACTCTTCCTCATATAACCATCATACTTAAAATCGCATATTGCCTGGCGCAAAAAGCAATCAGCCATTCGCGATACGCAATATGCGACTTATCGTGCTTGCGCTTCGAAGCTCTGAGCTTTAACGAAGAGCGAAGAAGTGGACCTGCAGGGAGTCGAACCCTGAACCTATCCATGCCATGGATATGTATTACCGCTATACTACAGGCCCTTATTTAAAGCTTAATCACTAAATGACTTAGTGACTCAATGACTCGTTCTGTGCCCCCGATAGGAGTCGAACCTATAACCTTTTCCTTAGGACGGAACTGCTCTATCCAGTTGAGCTACGAGGGCTCGAGGACATCCGTTTTTAGAATACCAAAAACAACCAAAGAAGTAAAGAAAATCGCCTGCATTAATACGCCTATCCAATTCTAGTTTATGCGCTTTTACTGCTGTTTTCTAGCTACTCCGATTCTCAATGCATTTAAAATCGGCAAAAAATCTGTTAAAAAATTGTAAGCCGCGGCCCCAACCGGAGTCAAAACCCCGGTAAAAACCAAAAATAAGCCCAAAGCATTGATAATTCCCCATATCCAAAAATTTTGCCTGACTATGCTTAAAGTTCTTTTACCCAGCCGCATAGCCAAAGGAATTTCATGCAAGGTATCTTTCATTAATGCCACGTCAGCCGCCTCAATAGCCGCATCAGAACCGATAACCCCCATAGCAATGCTAACATCTGCCAAGGCCAGCGCAGCCGCATCGTTGACCCCATCGCCAATCATAGCCAATGTCCCGTTATTTTCTTGTTTAAATTCTTTAATATATGCCAGCTTTGTTTCTGGCCTGAGTTCAGCCTGGTAAGCTTTAATACCCAATTCATTTGCCACCAGCGCCGCGGCTTTTTTATTATCACCCGTAAGCATAACCCAGCGAGCTACTCCCAATTTCCTAGTAGACTTGACTAAAGATTTAGCAAACGGCCTCAGCTCATCCTCCAATACAGCCACAGCCAACAATTTTTTGCCATCTGCCAGCGCGGTTATGCTCAAGCCATTTTTTTCAATGAGATCTATCTTCTCTAGCTGGCTCTGGCCGAAAGCCACGCCTTTTTCCTTCAGCCACCTGACTTTGCCAACCGAAAAAGTTTTACCGTTTTTCACGATAGAAATTCCATCGCCTGGAAATTCGTTAAATTCATCTGGCGCCGAAATTAATATGTCTTTCTCCTTGAGATATCTTATAACCGCTTGGCTTGAAGGATGATGGGAGTTAATTTCCGCGGTTCCAAACAACTGCATAATTTCCTTTTTACTGTCATTGGAAAAAATAACCAGTTCCTTAATTTTAGGCTTGCCGAAAGTTAAAGTTCCGGTCTTATCAGTCATAAAATATTTTATTTTAGACAAACCCTCCACAACACTGGCTCCTTTTATTAGAATTCCCTGCCGCGCGGCCCAAGCGATAGCAGTGGTAAAAGCCAAAGGGATAGCTACGGCAATATCATCGGCACAGGTGACCAATAAGACAGCCAAAACCATCTGGACATTCTTAAAAACCAGATAGAGGATTAGTGACCCGAAAAAAGTCAAAAAGATATACCAGCCAGTAAAATGCGCGGCAACTTGTTCGCTCGGGCTTTTTTCACGGCTAGCTTCTTTAATCAAAGAGATAATTTTTTCAGCCGTACTATCCTTGCCAATTTTCTCAGCCCTGACTAAAAGCGATCCCGCCTCATTTAAAGTTGAGCTAAAGACCTGGCTGCCTTCTTTTTTAACCACAGGCTCGCTCTCGCCCGTTAAAACAGACTGGTTAATGCTGGCCTGCCCCGAAACGACAACTCCGTCAGCCGGAATCCTGTCGCCAGATTCAATAACCAGCAAATCTCCCTTTGCTATTTGCTCAACCGGAATTTCAGAAATTTCTTCGCCTCTTTTTATTTTTACTTTCGCCGGCCGGCACTTCAAAAGGTGGCTGACAATATCTTTAGCGCGCATTTCAGTCCAAAAAGAAAAAGTCCTGGCAAAAATAAGCATCAGATTAATAAAAGCCGCTGAATGCCATTCTTTTGCCAGCATAGCAAAAACAAGCGCGATGCTGGCCAATAAATCAATCGACAGCTTCTTCTGCCAAAGGGCCAAAACAGCGCTTCGTAAAACCGGCAAAAGACCGAGAAAAGAAAGCGCGATAAAAACAACTTCGGACAGTTGAAGAGAATGTGTAAAATAAAAAAACAAAGACAAAACGATGAAAACCGCCAGAATTATGTCAAAGCCAAACAGTATCTTAGACTTTAATTCTTCTTTTTTTTGCGCGTCCATATTCTTAAATAAAAACATAAATTTTAACATACAAGCACAAGCCGGATTGCGTGCTTCTTTCATAATTTTAACATAAAAAAACAACACTTGATTAGCCCTTTTGCCACGCGAAATAATACTAATAAATATTTATCGGCATAAAAATCATGCAACCGTAAGCCTCTGAAGTTTTCTGATTGTTCTTTCCGTAATTTTATAATTTACGGTATAAAAAACCCCGGCGAAAGCGGGGAAAAGGACAGCTAAATAGCCGCTTATTTTTTGGGCATTACCGGCTTGCCGTTAATAGCCCTATTGTGAACCAAGGGATTTTCTTCTCGTTGCGCGTTTGCCAATCCGCCAAATGAAGAGAAAAAAATCTCTTGTTTCAAAATTTTAAACCCATCCAACCAAAAAAGAACAAATACTGCTGCCAGGAAAAACAAAATTGGACGAATATGTTTTTTGCATCTTCTCACAACGCCTCCTATAATTGCAAAAATTTTTCCTTTTTTGCAAAATTACCGGCAAACTATTCTTAACCTTAATACAACCTTAACATAATTTTCTTTCAATTTCAAAATTTCATAAAATAGCGTTGAACAAATATCCCATGAATATAATGCCAATCCCTACAATCATGGCAAAAATCATGATTAATTTCGTTTTCATCACCTTCTTCAAAATCATAAACTCCGGCAAAGACAAGGCTGTCACAGACATCATAAACGCCAGTGTTGTTCCCATGGCCACACCCTTCTCGGTCAGAGCTCCGACTAAAGGGATAATGCCGGCGGCATTGGAATAAAGCGGAATTCCTACAACTACTGCCAAAAAAACTGCATACCATTTATCAACGCCAGCATACTTAGCCAGAAAATCAGCCGGCACATAGCCATGAATCCATGCGCCAAGCCCAATGCCGATAAGGATATACGGCCAAACTTTTCTTAAAATATCCAGGGTATAATCCTTGGCATAAATGGCGCGTTCCTTCCGGGACACACCCGGCAAATTAACACTTCCGTTTATCGTATTCTGATATACAAACGCTTCCACGAGATTTTCTACTTTCATCCTGCCAATAATCATGCCTGAAAGAATGGCGATAAATAAACCGCTGACTATGTAGATAAGGGCGATTTTCCAGCCGAACATTCCCAAAAGCAAAACCAAGGCAACCTCATTAATCATCGGGGAAGCTACTAAAAATGAAAAAGTGGCGCCAAGAGGAACACCGGCTTGAATAAATCCCAGAAATAAAGGAATAGCCGAACAAGAACAAAACGGCGTGATAATTCCTAAAAGCGAGGCAATAATATTGCCGGTATAGTTATTTTTGCGCGACAGAATTGTTCTTATCTTTTCCGGAGGCAAGTATGATCTTATTAGTGAAACAGCAAAAATGATAACTGCCAAAAGAATAAATATCTTCACCGTATCATAAATAAAAAAATTAACCGCGCTTGCCAAAAGCGTTTCTCGCGCGATGCCAAAAGCCGAATATGTCAGCCAATCGGCAAATAATTGCACTGGATAAAATATGCTCATAGAAATCTATACTGAATTAATCTCCTAATTGCAGTGCTCGCACTTCAGGCCGATAGCCCCGATTTCCTGCTCAGAAGCCATTTGCAGGGTTTGATGATGGATAGAATATTTAGCCTCCAATACCTCCCGTGCTTTAGCCAAAATTTTTACACGCTCACCGCCGTCCATTTCACCGATTATCAAGTGCGCGCTCAAAAAACGATCGTGAGAACCAGTCTGCCAAATATGCAAATCATTAACTTGCCGCACCCCGGCAAACTGCAGCAAAGTATTTTTTATTTCTTCAAAATCCAAATCTTCTGGCACAGAGTCTAAAAGCATATTCACCGCCTCAGCTAATATTTCATATACCTCTTTAAGCAGAAACAAAGAAACAACAATTGAAGCGGCAGGATCAATCCAATTCCAGCCAGTATAATAAATGACGACAGCCCCAATAACAATAGCTAAAGAGAATAAAGCGTCCTGCAAAGAATGAAGCCAGGCGCTTTTCAAATTGAGGTTCTTCTTGGAATCTTTTTCTAAAATATATGCAGCCAGCCCATTGCCCAAAAGGGAAACAACCGCCACTACGAGCATGGTTAACCCTGCAACTGATTCAGGATTAAATATTCTCATCACCGATTCAACCAGCACCCAGCCGCTTATCCCCAAAAGAACACTGCCATTTACAAACGCAATGATTACCTCTGCTCTTTTATAACCGTATGTTTTTTGATTTGTTTTCGGACGGGATGCCACTTTTTCTCCCCATAAACTCAAGGACATAGATCCAATATCGGAAAAATTATGCAAAGCCTCGGAAATCAAAGCCATGCTTCTGGCTAAAATGCCAAAAATGGCTTCCGCAATAACTATAATCGCGTTTATGCCGATTGCCAGAATAAGATTTTTTGGTTCAGCTTGATGTTGGTGATTTTCCATAAAATTACAAATTCTCTTGAATTACCTTCTTGATTTTTTCAATATCCGGAACAAAGCCAACCAAAGCTG
>Ga0265296_1001232_pt1 | contig 30486 bp, 26 predicted proteins | sample MunlanPumphouse1_FD_189073 | JGI IMG/M metagenome (GOLD analysis project Ga0265296, IMG submission 189073) | Groundwater microbial communities from a municipal landfill in Southern Ontario, Canada - Pumphouse #1 | ecosystem: Environmental > Aquatic > Deep subsurface > Groundwater | place... | reverse complement strand
CAACCTCCGCTTCACGCAGCTTGCCAATAATCTCTTCCGGGCGATGCTTCTTGCTCGGCATTCATAATCTCCTTCGTAATCCAAAATATCATCAATTTTGGACCACTCAGAAGGGGGCAGATCAACCGCTGATCGATTTCTCTGGCTTCATGCCGCGAGCCCGCACTTGGACTGGAGGCGCGCTCGCACCCCGCCGGCGAGTTTGAGGGCTGGCGCATCGACACCATATAGGATAGGAGGTTATCCTATGGGACATATGGTTGAAAAGAAGGGCGAGCTACTCGCCCGCGTGAAACGAATTGGCGGGCAGGTCGCGGCCGTTGAGCGCGGCTTGGATCGCGATGCCGGCTGCGCCGAGATCCTCCACCTCGTGGCGGCGGTGCGCGGCGCGGTGAACGGCCTCCTCGACGAGATCATTGTCGATCATCTGGGCGAGCATGTCGCTAAGTCGGGTCTCTCGGACGCCGAGCGTGCCAAGGGCGCCGAGGAACTCATGACAGTCATCCGCCGGTACGCGAAGTAGGACGCACGATGGCAAACTCCCCGGGAATCGACCCGCTCGTCCACGACCATATGTTCCTGGGCGCATCGCACGACGAAAATGCGCGGCGCACGCTGTGGGTTGTCGCGCTGACCGCGATCATGATGGTCGGCGAAATCATCGCCGGTTATGTGACCGGATCGATGGCGCTTCTGGCCGATGGCTTCCACATGGCGACCCATGCAGGTGCCTTGACCATTGCTGCGGCGGCCTATTCCTATGCGAAGCGCCATGCCGCGGACCGCCGGTTCAGCTTCGGCACCGGGAAGGTAGGCGATCTTGCGGGCTTTGCCTCGGCGCTCGTGCTCGGCCTCGTCGCACTCGGCATAGGGGGCCAATCCATCCTTCGCTTGTATCAGCCGATCCACGTCGCCTTCGGGGAAGCAACCGTGGTCGCAATCATTGGTCTCGGCGTCAACATCGCGAGCGCTTTCCTGCTCTCGGGCAGCCATTCGCACGGTCACGCGCATTCGCACGATCATCATCACCATCATGACCATGGCCATCATGGCGCACAGGATCATCCCGTCGGCGTCAAAAGCCGGGACAACAATCTGCGCTCGGCCTATTTCCATGTCCTCGCCGATGCGTTGACGTCGGTGCTCGCAATCGCTGCGCTTCTCGCGGGCAGTTACCTTGGTTGGATCTGGCTTGACCCGGTCATGGGGATCGTCGGCGCGGTGGTGATCGCGCGCTGGTCCTGGTCGCTGATGCGCGACACGGCAGCGGTTCTGCTCGATAAGACCGACGATCATATTGCCGACGAGGTGCGCGAACTGCTGGCAGGACCCACCGGCGCGCGCATTACCGATCTCCATATCTGGCGCGTCGGGCCCGACGCTCATGCCGGCATCGTCAGTGTAGCGGACGGACCCGGGATCGACCAGGAATCGATCCGCCGATGCCTCCAGCCCGTTCACGAACTGGCCCATCTGACGGTTGAGATCCGGTGAAGTCGCCATGCGTCGAGATTTGTGCGTTCGATGGCCGAACGGGCTGGTGCATCGCCTGCGGGCGAACGAAGCCCGAATGTCGCGGCTGGAAGAAAGCGCAGCCCTATCAGCACCGCAAGATAGCGGCGGACCTCCCCCGTCGCTTGGCGAAGCTCAACGACAAGCGCACGTAGAGGCGACCCTGTGCTGCGTGCCTATCCTAGAGTCCGCTTAACGAGCAAAAAGTCTGAAAACCGACTGGCCGCAGAAGGCCGGATGATGACGGGATTGCCGACTTGCGATGCGGATTGGAGGTTGGCGGGACCGGCGGTCAGGGGGTGGTTTGCAGCAGATCGTCAATGAACAGCGACAGGAGCATTGCCTGGCTGTTGACCCCGGCCTTCGCGTAGATCTGGCTGAGCTGTGATCGCACCGTGCCCGGAGCAGCGGAGCGAAGGCGGGCAATTTCGGCGACGTCGCAGCCCTTGAGCGCGAAGAGGGCCACATCTCCTTCGCCTGGTGTCAGGCCCCACTCGTCGAAGCGTACAGCAATATGATCGGCAAGCGCGCCGCGTGCTTTGGCGAGCGCGCGCTCCTTATGATGAAGCTCGTTCGTAAGGCGCCGAATGTAGCGCGACCCCATCACGACGCCGCCAAGCAGCGCGACGGCGACAACGCATTCCATCGCCATGCCGATGCTGAAACCCTGTCGCGCTTCCACGATCAGATCGTCGACCCCGTCGATGAGGAAATAGATCGCAGCGACCGATTGCAGCGCGACAATGGCGACCGGACCGACAAGCCGGCGATCGGTCATCAGCTTGGGAATGACCGCAGGGCGGCGCTCGGGCTGCGGCATAGGACTCCCGCTTATATCGGCCAATTTGAGCGCCTGCTTATGGGCGCGGCCAGCGCGAGAGCATAGCTCCTTGGTGGCAACGCGCAATTCTGAAGAAATGGGCCGACAATTCCATGCAGACCTCTCTCAACTCGACGATGACCAAGGTCCCGGCCGTGACGCTTGGGTTTTGGGCCATCAAGATATTGGCGACCACCTTTGGTGAGACCGCCGGCGACACCGTCAGCATGTCGATGAACCTCGGCTATCTGGTAGGCACCGGTATCTTTGCGACGCTGCTGGTCTTCCTCGTGACGCTGCAGATCAAAGCGAAGCAATTTCACCCTTTCCTCTATTGGGCGACGATCATCGCCTCGACCACCGCGGGCACGACGATGGCAGATTTCGCCACGCGGTCGCTCGGCATCGGCTATCCGGGCGGATCCCTGCTGCTGCTTGGTACGGTGCTCGCTTCGCTTGCGATTTGGCACAAGGCGCTCGGCAGCATCTCGGTGAGCACGGTCCATGAACCGAAGGCCGAGCTCTATTACTGGCTTACGATCACTTTTTCACAGACCCTCGGCACCGCGCTCGGCGACTGGATCGCAGATGGCCCGCTTGGTTATCTTGGCGCAGCGGTCGTCTTCGGCGCATTGCTCGCGCTGCTGGCGCTTGCTTATTATCGCACGTCGATGAGCCGCGTCGCGCTGTTCTGGACCGCCTTCATCCTCACGCGACCGCTGGGCGCAGTTGTCGGCGATTTCCTCGACAAGCCCATCTCGCATGGCGGGCTCGAGTTGAGCCGTGCCGGCGCTTCTCTCGTGGTGAGCCTGGCGATCGTGACGCTGGTCCTTGCAATCCCGCAGCGAGCCGCCGAGCCGGAAATGCGCCGAACCTGATGATAGATCGATTTTGATTTTGGCGCCCTTTGGCTGGCCGCTATACCTTAAGCCCGAGCTACGTTCGAACGCCTGACGCAAAATGCAGGCGGTCAAAAAGCAGCCCAATTGAGATCCCGGGCTTAAGTCGCCCTTCAGCAAACGCCTATCTATCTATCGGGCCAATGGGAGTGCAACTCGTCGATGACGAAGGGGTGATCAGCTTCGCCCTTGGCATGGCCCTCGCGAAGATGCGGATGGTCGGGCGGCAAATCGTCATGACGATGCGTGACGATATCCGGGTCCTTGCGCGGCCAGACACGCAGGGCGATGAGCGTCCCCATGAGCGCCAGCACCGCGCTTGCGGCGAGAGCCGTGCCCATGCCGGCGCGGGCGCCAACCTGACCGGCCAGCGGATAGGCGACAAGCCAACAGACATGGCTGAGGGCGAATTGGGCCGCAAACAGGGCCGGGCGCCCCCCGGCATCCGACGATCGGCGCAGCAAGCGTCCGCCCGGCGTGACGCTGGCGGAATAGCTGACGCCGAGCGCAAACCAGCAAAGCAGCAGGAAGCTCCAATAGCCCGGCGCCTCGTGCATCGACCATGACGCTGCCAGCACGGCGAGGACGGCGGTCATCGCGACGGCCGCCGCAATCATCACGGCGCGGTCGGCAACCCGATCGAGCAGTCGCGGCAACAGCAGCGCCGCGAGCATCGAGCCGCCGCCGAAGGCTGCAAGCGTGATAGCCACCTCGCTCTGTCCCAGCCCGAGAAGGCCGCGCACGAGCACCGGCGTGTTGACGATGACCATCGCACTGGCGGCCGCCGCGGCAAGCGTCACCGCCAGCAGGCCGCGAAGCCGCGGGGTCTTCAGATATTGGCGGGTGCCTTGCGTCGTCTTGTCATAGATGCCGCCGTCCGGCGCCTTGGCCGCGGTGCGCGGCAGCGTGACCGACAGCACGAGCAAAGCCGAACAGGCGAAGCCGATCGCGGTGCCCGAGAAGAGCCAGTGGAAACTGATGAAACCAAGCAGCGCGGCGGCGAGGATAGGGCTGACGAGACTCTCCATGTCATAGGCGAGACGCGAGAGCGACAGCGCGCGCGTATAATCCTTCTCGTCGGGCAGCACGTCGGGGATCGTCGCCTGGAAGGTTGGCGTGAACCCGGCCGACGCCGACTGGAGGATGAAGATCAGGAGATAGATTTGCCATACCTGGTCGATGAAGGGCAGGAACAGCGCGACGAGGCCGCGCACCACATCCATCGCGACGAGGAAGGGCTTGCGCGGCAGGCGCGAAGCATAAGCTCCGACGACCGGCGCAACGCCGATGTAAGCGACCATCTTGATCGCCATCGCGGTCCCGAGCACCGCGCCTGCATCGGCGCCGGCGATCTCAAAAGCGAGGAGGCCAAGCGCAACCGTGGCGAGGCCCGTGCCGACGAGCGCGATGATCTGCGCGAGGAACAGGTGGCGGTAGGTCCGGTTGGCAAGAACGGCGAGCATAGGTGGAACTCCGCTTTCGGCGTTTATATGGGCATCGTCTCCGACCCGGTCGGCGACCGGGCCGGAGTCCGTCAAATCATTCCTGCCTTGTCAGACAACGCGGCGGATGTCGCTATAGGCGCCGTCGGTGCGCAATGTGATCGTCACTGGCGCGTCCGAGCGATTACGCCAGAACCAACCGTGCTTGCCGTCGAAGGCGGCGACAAGTTCGCCGCTCTCGCCGGTCGTATCTTTGCCCTTGCCATAGCCGTGGTACGCGATGCCCGGAGCGTCGGCGTGCGTGTCGAAATTGACGCGACCGCCCTCGACTGACCAGTTGAAGTTGAGGCGTGCGTTCTTCGCCATCGTCGCCTTGATCTCAGCACCCTGGCCTGGCGCGAGTGTAAGCTTCATCGTTTCCGAGCGTTGCGGAGCGTCCGCCTTGGCTGGGGTGACTGTCGGAGACGCCACTTGGGTAGCCGGAGCGGCGGAAGCAATTCCGGTGGCCGCGTCAGCCGCCGCCTCCTTGGCGAGCTGCAGCTTGACCTCGCCCATTTCGGTGAGGCCAAGCGCACCGCCGATGCCGGTCGGATCGATCGCATATTCGCTGGGCAGCACGACGGTGACGAGGATGGCGCCCGCCGCGACGGCGGCGAGCGCGGTTGCGCGGATCAGCTGGCGGCTGGTCGGCAGGTCTTCGGGGCGGGGACGCTGGGAATTGAACATGATCGGATTTCCTTTGAATTAGCTGATGGCGAGGCCGGCGAGCTGGTAGCCGACGAGCACGAAGCCCGCGGTCATCAGCAGCACATTGGCGGCGAAGGCATGGCGCATGAAACTGGGTGTGCGCCGCCAATAGCCCATGAGGATGAGGATGGCGCCGAGCGCGAGTAATTGCCCGATCTCGACCCCGATGTTGAAGGCGAGCAGGTTGGGGATGAGGCCCTCGCTCGCGATCTCGAACTCGAGGATCTTGGTCGCGAGGCCGAAGCCGTGGAAGAAGCCGAAGATCAAGGTCGCGGCCTTGGTGTTCGCCTGGAAGCCGAACCAGCGCTGATAGGCGCCGAGATTGTCGAGCGCCTTGTAGACGACCGAGAGGCCGATGATCGCGTCGATGATATAGGCATTGGCGCTGATGCCGGTGAGCACGCCGAACAGCATCGTCGTCGAATGGCCGATCGCGAACAATGTCACATAAAGCCCGATGTTCTTCATCCGGTAGAGGAAGAAGATGACGCCGAAGAGGAAGAGCAGATGGTCGTAGCCGGTGACCATATGCTTGGCCCCGAGATAGACGAACGGCCAGAAGAGGATGCCGCTGCTTTCCCGGATATAGCCCTTGTCGCCCTCGGCGACATTATGCGCCCAGGCCTCGGCGCCGACAGCAAAACAGAGAAGAAGGAGGCTCGCCGCAAGCAGCGCTGCGCGCGTGGCGCCGCCCGGTGGAGCGATGGATCGGATAAGCATCTTGGGACTCCTGAAAGGTCAAGAAGGGTGCCCCGCGCACCGCCTGGCGCGCGGGGCGAGCGGTCAAGCCGGTGAAGGCTCGGCCGCTGGGGGCTCGGGGTTCTGGTCCTTGGCGCGGCGGCCATGCACCATGCGGTAGAGCGCCGGCAGGATCAGCAAGGTGAGGATCGTCGAGGAGACGATCCCGCCGATCACCACTGTCGCGAGCGGACGCTGCACTTCCGCCCCGGCGCCGACATTGAACGCCATCGGCACGAAACCGAGGCTCGCGACCAGCGCGGTCATCAGCACCGGGCGGAGACGCGTCAGCGCCCCATCGCGGATCGCCACGTCGAGACTGCTTCCTCCCTCGCGCAACTGCCGGATGAAGCTCAGCATGACGACGCCGTTGAGCACCGCGACCCCGGAGAGCGCGATGAACCCGACGCCCGCCGAGATCGACAGCGGCATGCCGCGCAGTAGCAGCGCCGCGACGCCCCCGGTGAGCGCGAGCGGCACTCCCGAGAAAACGATCGCCGCATCCTTTGCCGAGCGGAACAGCGCATAGAGCAGTCCGAAGATCAGCAGCAGCGCCGCGGGCACCACAAGCTGAAGCCGCTTCGCTGCCGAGATGAGCTGCTCGAACGTCCCGCCATAGCTGATCCAATAGCCCGCTGGCACCTCGACCTCGGCGTCGACCTTTGTTCTCAGCTCCTCGATGAAGGAGCCGAGGTCGCGGCCGCGGACATTGGCGGTCACCACGACGCGGCGCTTGCCGTCCTCGCGGCTGATCTGGTTCGGACCGATTACCACCTCGACCTTCGCCACATCGGCGAGCGGCACGAACCCGCGCATCTCGCTGTCTGGACCCGGCAAGGGGATGCGCAGCCGGCCGAGCTCGTCGACCCGCTCGCGCGCCGCCTCGGGCAGGCGCACGATGATCGGGAAGCGCCGGTCACCCTCGAAGATCTGCCCGGCCTCTACGCCGCCGATCGACACGGCGACGACATTCTGGACGTCGCCGACGTTGAGTCCGAAGCGCGCGAGCGCCGCCCGGTCGGGGGTGATCTGCAGCACCGGCAGGCCGGTGACCTGCTCGACACCGACATCCTGCGCACCCTCGATACCGGCGGCGACGGTTTCGATCGCGTCGCCGACCTCGCGCAATGTGTCGAGATCGTCGCCGAAGACCTTGATCGCGACATCGGCTCGAACCCCCGAGAGGAGCTCGTTGAAGCGCATCTGGATCGGCTGGGTGAACTCGTAATTATTCCCCGGGATGAGGGCCACGGCGGCTTGCATCTCGCGGACGAGCTCGGTCTTCGGTTTTCTCGGATCGGGCCAGTCCTTGCGGTCCTTCATGATGATGAAGGTGTCGGCTACCGAGGGGGGCATCGGATCGGTCGCGACTTCGGCGGTGCCGATTTTCGCTACCACCCGGTCGACCTCGGGGAACTGCTTGATCCGCGCTTCGAGCGTTGTCTGCATCGAAATCGCCTGGCTCAGACTGGTGCCCGGAATGCGCAGCGCGTGCATCGCGATATCGCCTTCGTCGAGGTTGGGCACGAACTCCGACCCCATGCGCGTCGAGGCGAACCCCGCGATTGCGACGAGCACCACCGCGCCCGCGACAAATGCGGTTCGCAGCTTCAAGGCGCTGTCGAGCGCGGGCGCGTAGGCCTTGCGCGCCCACAGCATCAGCCGGCTTTCCTTTTCTTCGACCTTGCCGGTGACGAACAGCGCGACCGCCGCTGGCACGAAGGTGAGCGAGAGGATCAGCGCCGCGGTCAGCGCCATCACGACGGTGATCGCCATTGGATGGAACATCTTGCCCTCGACCCCGGTGAGGGCGAAGATCGGTACATAAACCAGCGCGATGATGAGCATGCCGAACAGCGACGGTCGGATGACCTCCGACGTCGCCGAGGCCGCGAGCGCAAAACGCTCGCCGCGATCGAGCAGTCGCCCGGCCTTGTGCTGCGCCTCGCCGAAGCGGCGGAGGCAGTTTTCGACGATGATCACAGCGCCATCGACGATCAGCCCGAAATCGAGCGCGCCGAGGCTCATCAGATTCCCCGAGATGCCGCCGCGCACCATGCCGGTGATGGTCATCAGCATCGTGATCGGAATCACCGCCGCAGTGATCAGCGCCGCGCGGACATTGCCGAGCAGCAGGAAGAGGATGACAATGACGAGGAGGGCGCCTTCGAGCAGATTCTTCTCGACGGTCCACACCGCGCGTTCGACGAGATCGGTGCGGTCGTAGATCGGCACCGCCTTGACCCCGGTGGGAAGCGCCCGTGCGGCGACTTCGAGCCGTTCTGCCGCGGCGCGCGCGACGATGCGGCTATTCTCTCCCGCGAGCATGAAGACGGTGCCGAGCACGACTTCCTTGCCATTTTCGGTCGCGGCGCCGGTGCGCAGCTCCTCGCCCAGATCGATGTCGGCGACGTCGGCAATACGGATCGGGATGCCGTTCCGGTTGCTGACGATGATCGCTTTCAGATCGTCGATCCCCGACGCCTGCCCCGGGGTGCGAACCAGATATTGCTCGCCATAGCGCTCGACATAACCCGCGCCGCGATTGTCGTTGTTGGCTTTGAGCGCGCGCACCACATCGTCGAGTGTCAGCCCATAGGCCGACAATCGCGCCGGAACCGGCGTGACATGATATTGGCGCTCATAGCCCCCGATGCTGTTGACTTCGGTGACGCCCGGCGTGTTGCGAAGCTGCGGCCGGATGACCCAGTCCTGCAGCGTGCGCAGATCTTCGGGCGTATAGGCGGTGCCGTCGGGCTTCTTCGCGCCGGGGTCGGCCTCGAGCGTGTACATGAAGATTTCGCCGAGGCCGGTCGCGATCGGTCCCATCTCGGGGGCGACCCCGGGCGGGAGCTGTTCGCGCGCCGATTGCAGCCGCTCGTTGATCAGCTGCCGCGCGAAGTAAATGCTCGTGCCGTCCGCGAACACCGCGGTGACCTGGCTCAGGCCATAGCGTGACACCGAACGCGTATATTGAAGGCCTGGCAGGCCGGCGATCGCGGTCTCGACGGGGAAGGTCACGCGTTGCTCGGCTTCGAGCGGCGAGAAGCCCGGCGCCTCGCTGTTGATCTGGACCTGGACGTTGGTGATGTCGGGGGTGGCGTCGATCGGCAATCGCTGGAAGCTCCAGACGCCGATCGCGCAGAGCAGGAGGACGATGGTGATAACCGCCCAGCGGAAGCGGATCGCGCCCGCGATCATCCGTTCGAGCACATGAACCTTGCCCGGTGGGGTGCTGGTGTCAGTGGTCATGGCTGGCCCCCGATTTCTCGATGTCGGCGCGGATCAGGAAGGCGCCGTCGACGACATAGATTTCGCCGGGCGTGAGCCCGCCGAGGACTTCGGTCCATTCGGGCGTGCGTCGTCCAATCTCGAGCATCCGCACCTCATACGTGTTGCCGACCTTGGCGAAGACCACCTCGAAGTCTCGGAAGCGCTGGATCGCCTTGGTTCGCACCGCGAGCGGCACATCGGCCTGCGCAACCGCGAAGCTTCCTTCGACCCCCATCCCGGGCCGGAATGTGCGCGAGGCCGCTGGCGGCAGATGGACATGCGCCATCAGCGTCTGGCTACTGATGTCGGCGGTCGGCAGGATCGCTTCGACCTCACCTTGGAAGCGCGCTTCGCCCGACAGGCTGCGCAGGCTCACTGGCTGGCCAACGCGCACCCGTTCGGCGTCGCGCGGATAGACGAAGAATTCGGCGTGGAGTTTCGTGGGATCGGCGATGACGAACAGCGCGCGGTCGCCGGTCGTGTCGCCGACATTGACGTTCTTCTCAACGATCGTGCCGCTGATTGGCGCGGTGACGCTGTAAGTCTGGAGCGAATGGCTCGATTCCACCCGTGCCAGCACCTGGCCGCGCCGCACCTTCTGCCCGAGCTTGCCGTTCAGCGACATAATCAGACCCGGCAGGCGGGCGCGGACATCGGCCTTGCCCTCGGGGGTGATCTCGATCCGCCCGCCCATGTCGATAAGGTCGCTGACGGTCGCGCCGCCCGCCGCTTCGGTCTTCACTCCGCCGGCCTTCGCGGCTTCGGGGGCAATCGTGGTGCGCCCTTCATAGGAGGCGTAGGACCATTTGTGATTGCGGCCGCCTTCCGACGCCGCGACGCGGACGTCGAAGCTGTGCGGTTCGCTGACGACGCCGCTGCCGCGCAGGAAGTCCTCCTGCGGCGTGAAGCTGAAGCGGTCGATCTGGCCACCGAGACGGCCCAGCTCCATCGTCAGTTTGACCTCGGACGGCTTGACCGGTTTGTCGTTCCGGAAGGCATAGACGCGAAACTCGGGGTCGACGCCATCCTCGAAGATGGTGACCTCGAGTGCGAAATCGCCATCGCGCAGCATGCGCCCGCGATGCGGGCCGCGCTCATATTCGCCAGCCTTGGCGGTGGCTTCGCCGCCTTCTTTCGTCGGAGGACCGTCGCTGCACGAAACTAGAAGCGCGGCGGTGAGAAGTGGGAACGCCCACATAAGATGTTTTCTGCTCATCGAGCATTCTCCATGGTCGGGATGAGGGCCGCGTGGCGGCCAGTCAGGCGGTCGAGGCGCACGCCCATCAGGTGAAAACGGCGCAAGAGTTCGACGCGGCGTGAGCGCGCGTCATGCGCGGCGATCTGCGCCTGGCTGAACTCAAGGAAGGTGAAGGCGGTGCCGCCGCGCGCCAGCCCGTCGCTGATCAGGCGCACGGCGCGACTGGCGCTTGGGATCACCTCCTCGTCGATACGCTTGATCTCGGAGGCGGTCAGCCGGCGGTCGGCGACCAGCCGGTCGATCTCGCGGCCGATTTCGACGCGTGTGACCGCAACTTCGGCTTCGAGCGCCCGCCGTTCCGCGCGCGCGCGTTCGACATTGCCGCGATTGGCGGCCTTGCTTCCGAGCGGGATCGAACCCCCGACCATCACCGCCAAATCATTGCCCTGCCCGAAATGGCGAAGACCGACGCGGCCGCTGGGATCGGCGACATTGCCGCTCTCCGCGAGCTTGACCTTCGCTTCTGCCGCAGCGATTTCGGCCGAGAGGACCGCGACATCAGCCGCATCGCCCGCTGCGGGCACTTGCATGTCGAGCGTCTGGAGCGCCGCGGCGTCGAGCTTGTAGTCGCCGCTTCCGCCCCACCACGCGGCGAGGTTGTTGCGGGCAATTCGCGCCGTCTCTTGCGCCTGTTCAAGCGCGATCTCAGCCTGCGCGACATTGGTCCGCGCCCGCTCGGCGGCGAACCACGGATCGAGCGCCCCAGTCACCCGGCGAACAACGTCGAGTTCGACGCGCTTGAGATCGGCAAGCCGGGCTTCGGCGACAGGGATGGTCGCTTCCGCCGCCAGCGCCTCTACCCACGCCGCCTGGACGCGTGCGAGGCGATCGAGCAGGCGGACCCGGTTCTGATGACCGACGATTGCGACATCGGCCCGCGCCGCTCCGATGCGCGCTTCCCGCTTGCCGCCGCGCTCCCACGTCCGTTCGTACCAACCCGTCGTTTGCGAGCGATTGAGCGGTGAGTAGGGCCCGGTGCCCGCGAAATCCTCGAAGTCGACCCCGACCACGTCGCGCGGCCGGACGTCGGCCTGCAATATGGCGGCATCGGCAGCTTCAAGCCTTGCGGCGTTGGCGGCGACGGCGGGATCGCTGGTGGCGACCCGCGAGAGAGCTTCGTCGAGGCTTAGGTTTTGCGCCTGGACCGGCAGCGCGAACGCGGCCAGCAGGGCGCTCCCGCAGAGCAAGGCTCTGCGGGCAGCAGGCGCGCCGAAGCGCGCGCGATGATGGGATAACATGAGATAACGGCCTCGCTGAAAGGCGTGGAAACATCCCACGCCCGTCAGGAAGCGCAGGAACTCAGGCGGTCAGCGAGAAGGGTCTGGGAGGACGTTCGGGGCCGAGAGATCGCAGGCTGGCAATCGGCCGCTCGATCCGCGTCCCATGCGGTGAGCGCCAAGGCGCGATGGTGGGTGCCGCAGCGACATTGGGAACGAGCAGGTTCGGCCCGCTATCGCCATGATGATGGTGACTGCCACCCAGATCGTCGTCGGACTGATCACCGCTATCGGGCGGATCGTCATGAGGCGCCGCATGGTCGTCGTGCATCACGTCGATCGCGAAATTATCTGACCCTTGATGATCGTGCGCCACCATGAGGGCCGGCGCATGCTGGATCTGGGCGGCTGCCTTGGCGGGCATTGTCGCCGCATAGAACATCATCACCGCCACGCAGAGCGTCGCGATCATGCGGTCAATTGCATGGGCGGGAGATGTTGGCACACCCACGCGTGTAGTTGCGGTCCCTTCCGTTGACAAGCGGCAGCACGACCCGCCTCGGCAGGGATCGAAACCAATGTCCGAATGGAGCTGCGCCTGTTCGGGAAGCTGCGCAGCGCCGGTGACGCCCATTCAGACTCCTCAAACTGACGTGAGAATCGGCTGAACATGGAATCCCGTGATAACGTCCTCTTGCAGCGGATCGTGACCAATATAGGCCATTCAAACCCAATCTGCGCCGTCGAATATCGGCGGCGGGCGCCATTCGGTCAGCACAATAGTCCGTTCCAAGCCGTTGCGAATGACCTCAAGATCAGGACTGTCCTAGATTTAGGCGCTTGACCCTGTAGCGACTACAGGGTGTAGGTCACGTTCCGACTCGAGGTGATTCGAGAGGAACACGCATGGCAAACGACCCCCACCCCGCTAAGATCGCAAAGGCATCAAGCAAAGCCGAAGACCCCGTGCGCATCGCTTATTTTCTCGAACTGAGGGAATATCGAACAGCGCGGGCAATCGGCGAGGTCGCCGCGGCATGGCGGCACCTTGAGCGCGCCCATATCCTCGCTCAGCCGAGGTTATGGCTGCACATGGGTTCGCATATGACGATGTTCGCATTCGCGTTTTCGCGCCGCGATATGCGGGAAATGTCGGGTCAGCTGCTCCGCGTAGCGCTCGTTCCGATCGGCGCGCTGACCGGACGCCTGCCTGTCGGCAACACGGGCCGTGCCCGCGTCAGTGCCTTCATCCCGATGCCGGTGCCCGAGGATTTGGAGCCTTATGTGCTGCAGGATGCGTCATGAACGGCGACTTGCCTGCACCTCGCCCGGCTGCTAACCGGCGGGTGATGCGAAATGGCCTCATCCAGTTTATGTTGCTCATTGCGGCGCTCTTGGCGGGCGTGGATACGCCTGCCATGGCCTTCGACAATGTGCCGGCAACATTGGTTGAGGCGCACCATCAAACTTGTGTCGAAGTCTCGAACGAAGGTGCGCCGGACGGTAATTCGCCGACCGGAAGCGGCAGCGAGTTGCTCCATCATCATCACTGCCCGGCCGGCCTGATCGCGGAAGACTCCGCGCTGTCAGAATCGGGTGTACTTGCGCGAGACAGCCATATGTCGCGTGCCTCTGCGGCGCTCGCGTCGCGCGCCACCGCGCCACCAACACAACCTCCAGCCGCCTGATCACTGCTTCGCGCAGGCATTTGCCTGCGCCCACTTGCATTGATCAGGAGAATTTATGTCTAAATCATTGGGCACCCTGCTGTTCGCAGGGATGCTGGCCATGGCAGGTCAACCGGCGTACGCCGAGCCTGTCTCCCTGTCCGATGCGCTTGCGCGCGGACAGGATGTCTCCCCTCGAATTGCCAAAGCCAAAGCCGAGTTGAAGGCGGCCGAAGGCCGCGCCATGCAGGCCGGCGTGCGTCCCAACCCCACCGTGTCCGCCGAGGTCGAAAACTTCAGCGGCACCGGATCCTATCGGACCTTTCGCCAGACCGAAACGACCGTTGCGGTGTCGCAGCCGTTCGAACTCGGCGGTAAAAGAAGGGCTCGTAAGGAGGTTGCGGCTGCCGAACGCGAGTTTGCGCAAATCGCCCTGCGCAGGGCCGAAGCGGACCTTGCCTACGACATCATCGTGTCGCATGCCGAGCTCCGCGCCGCCGAAGATCGCTCTGTTTTGGCGCGAAATGTCCTGACGCGAGCGGTCGAACTGGCGCGGATCGCCGAGACGCTGGTCGACGTCGGGCGCGATCCGCCGCTGACCAAGTTGCGTGCCGACGCTTTGCTTGCCGAGGCGAGGGCGGAAAGCCTGCGGGCCGACGCCCAATTGCTCTCGGCGCGGCAGGGGCTCGCGTTGCTGATCGGCAGCGAAGACTCCGAGCTGTCGGCCGTTGCGCAAAATCTGCCGGTGCCGCCTGCCCTTCCGGCTGATGCGCAGAGCCTCGACGAACGGCTTGCGGCGGCAGAGCGCGATGCGGCCGCGGCACGAGTGCGCCTAGCCCAGGCCGAGGGCGTTCCCGACATCACGGCGTCGGGCGGTGTCCGAAACTTCCGCGAAAGCAAGGATACCGCGTTCATCGTCGGCGTCTCCATCCCGCTTCCGGTCTTCAACCGCAATCGCGGCAATATCTATGCAGCGCGCGCGAGCGGCGAAGCCGCCGAAGCCCAGCTTGCCCAGACGCGCCTCGATACCCGCTTCTCGCGGCGCGACGCCGAGCTGATGCTCTCGGCCGCCACAGAGCGTGTGACGGCCTTGTCGGGCGCCGGACTGTTCCAGGCGAGCGAAGCCGCGCGGGTCGCCGAGATCGGTTACCAGCAAGGCAAGTTCACGCTCATCGAACTGATCGACGCCCAGGAAGCGCTGACCAGCGCCAATCTCAAACTCATTGAAGCCGAACTCGACCGCGCCCGCGCCTTGGCTGCGCTGGGCCGCGCGAACGCGCAATAGGGGACTCACAACATGCAAATCTTCGAAAATAAAAATCGCCTGATGGCCGCTGTGGCGGTCGGGGCACTCGTGCTCGGCGGCGGCGGCATCCTGATCGGCCGGTCGATGACCGCACCCGTCGCGGCACCCGCTGCGGCGCCTGCCGAGGAAGAAGAGGAAGGCCATGTCGAAGGCCAGATCCTGATGGACGAGGCGCGCGCCAAGGGCGCGGGCATCGTCACCGAGACGATCCAGGCCGGCGGCCTCGGCTCGGAAATCCTCGCGCAGGGCGTCGTCGCGTCGACCCCCGAAGGCGAGGCCGTGCTGACGGCGCGCGCCGACGGGGCGATTACCCGCATAAACCGCCGTCTCGGCGACGAGGTTCGTGCCGGCGAGGCGGTCGCGGTGATGGAAAGCCGCGACGCGGCGGCGATCGCATCCGAGCGCAGCTCGGCGACGGCGCGCCTTGCGCTTGCGCGCTCGACCTATGCCCGCGAAAAGAAGCTATTCGATGCGCGGATTACGGCGAAGCAGGATCTTGAGGCCGCCGCGGCGGCGCTCGCCGAGGCCGAGTCCGAAGCACGGCGGTCGCAATCGGCTGCCGCCGCTGCAAAGGTATCGGGTGACGGCCGCACGCTGGCGGTGACGAGCCTGATTTCGGGGCGGGTCACCAAGGCCGATGCGAAGCTTGGGAGCTATGTGCTCGCGGGCACCGAATTGTTCCGGGTTTCCGATCCCCGCCGCATCCAGATCAATGCCTCGGTGCTCGCCGCAGATGCGCGGCGGATCAAGCCGGGCGATACCGCGGTCATCGAACTGCTGGGCGGCGAGACCGTGAATGCGGTGGTGCGGTCGGCAACCCCGAGCCTCGACGCGGAAAGCAAGACGGCGACGATTGTCCTCGTCCCCGATGGTATCGGCGGCCTGACGCCCGGCCAGGGGCTGCGTGCGCGGATCAAGCCGCGCGGCGCTGCCGGGTCGAGCCTGATCGCGCTGCCGGAGGAAGCGGTGCAGACCGTCGAAGGTCGCGAGGTCGTTTTCGTCAAGACCGCCAAAGGCTTCCAAGCCATGACGGTGGTGACCGGCAAGCGCGGCGGCGGCCGTATCGAGATTGTCGACGGGGTGAAACCGGGCGCGGTCATCGCGACCAAGGGTGCTTTCCTGCTCAAAGCCGAAATCGGCAAGGGCGAGGCGGAGCATTGAGATGATCGAAAAACTCCTCGACGCGTCGATACGCTTTCGCTGGGGTGTGGTCATCCTCACCCTCATCATTTCAGCCTATGGCATCACGCAGCTCATGAAGCTGCCGATCGATGCTGTTCCCGACATCACCAACAAGCAGGTGCAGATCAATACCGTCGAGCCAAATCTCGGTCCGCTCGACATCGAACGCCTCGTAACCTTCCCCATCGAAACCGCGATGGCGGGGATTCCCGGGCTGCAGACGTCGCGCTCGATTTCGCGCAACGGATTCAGCCAGGTCACGGTGATCTTCGAGGATCATACCGACCTCTATTTCGCGCGGCAGCAAGTCGCCGAGCGGCTCAATCAGGCCAAGGGCACCTTGCCCGACGGCGCCGAACCGCAAATGGGACCGGTGTCGACCGGTCTTGGCGAAGTGCTGATGTACACCGTCGATTTCGCGCCGACCTCGGGCAAGAACAAACCGACGGTTGCCGGGAAGCCGGGCCTCCAGCCCGACGGCTCCTATATAACGCCGACCGGGGAAAAGCTCGTCGATGAGGTCGCCAAGCTTGGCTATCTGCGGTCCGTTCAGGACTGGGTGATCCGCCCCCAGCTGCGCTCGGTATCCGGTGTCGCCGGAATCGATTCGATCGGCGGTTATGAAAAGCAGTTCGTCGTTCAGCCCGATGCGACGAAAATGGCGAGCTACGGCATCTCTTTTTCCGAGCTCGCCGAGGCTCTCGAACGTGCCAACATCTCGGTCGGCGCAAACTTCGTCGAGCGCGGGGGCGAGGCTTTCCTTGTCCGCGCCGATGGACGCATTCGTACGCTTGACGAAATTTCCCGCGCCACCGTCGCCAGCCGCGGCGGCGTCCCCGTCATGGTGCGCGACGTAGCGACGGTGCAGATCGGCGGCGAACTTCGCACCGGCTCGGCATCGGAAAATGGCAAGGAGCTTGTCGTCGGCACCGTGCTGATGCTCGCCAACGGCAACAGCCGGATCGTCGCATCGGCGGCAGCCGAACGCCTGAAGGACGTAGCCAAATCGATGCCGGCAGGCATCACCGTCAAGCCGGTGCTCGATCGCTCGCAACTCGTCGACGCGACGATCGGTACGGTCGAGAAGAACCTCGCCGAAGGCGCCCTGCTCGTGGCGGCGGTGTTGTTCTGGCTGCTCGGCAACTTTCGTGCGGCGGTGATCGCCACGCTCGTTATCCCGATCTCGTTCCTGATCATGGGGACGGGCATGAACATCACGGGTACGTCGGGCAATTTGATGAGCCTCGGCGCGCTCGACTTCGGCCTGATTGTTGATGGGTCGATCATCATCATCGAAAACTGCCTCAGGCGACTGGCGGAACGACAGCATCATGAAGGGCGATTGCTCTCGCTGAGCGAGCGGCTGCACGAGGTGTTCGAAGCCTCGCGCGAAATGGTGAAACCGACGATCTACGGGCAGGCGATCATCTTCCTGGTGTTCGTGCCTTTGCTCACCTTCACCGGGGTCGAGGGCAAGACCTTCTCGCCGATGGCGATCACGGTATTGCTGGCTTTGGCGGGCGCGTTCGTCGCGTCGCTGACCTTCGTTCCCGCGATGGTCGCACTGCTTCTTCGCGGCAAGGTTGCCGAGAAGGAAGTGCGCGCGATCGCATGGGTGAAAACGCGCTATGAGCCCGTGCTCAAGCGCGTCATCGCGCGGCCCTGGCCGTGGATCGGTGCCGGCGGCGGGACCTTTGCCGCCGCTATCCTAGTGTTCGGGATGCTCGGGAGCGAGTTCATCCCGGTGCTGGGCGAGGGCAATCTCGCGATGCAGGCGCTTCGCATCCCCTCGACGTCGCTGAACAAGTCGCAGGCGATGCAGCTACAGGTCGAAAAGGCCGTCTCAACGCTTCCCGAGGTCGCCTTCATCTATTCGAAGACCGGTACGGCGGAGGTCGCCAGCGATCCGATGCCGCCGAATGCGTCGGACACCTTCATCATATTGAAGCCGCGCGATGCATGGCCCGACGGGGTCAAGACCAAGGACGATGTGATCGAGCGGGTCGAGAAGAAGCTCGAACCGCTCGTCGGCAATGCCTTCGAAATCAGCCAGCCGATCCAGCTCAGGTTCAACGAGCTGATTGCCGGCGTGCGCGGCGATATCGCGATCAAGCTCTATGGCGACGATCTCGATGAAATGGGCCGCGCGGCGCAGCAGGTGGCGGCGATCCTGAACACCGTTCCGGGCGCTGCCGACGTCAAGGTCGAACAGACGGCGGGCTTCCCCGTGCTCGACGTCCAGTTCGATCGCGATGCCATCGCCCGTTACGGGCTGACATTGCAGGACGTCAGCGACACGGTGGCGGCTGCGCTCGGTGGTCGCGAAGCCGGGATCGTGTTCGAAGGCGACCGGCGATACGACATCGTGGTCCGTCTCGATCGCGCCACGCGTGACGATCTCGACGCGGTAGGGGCGCTTCCTGTGCTTCTTCCCGGCGAGGGTGGCGCGCGGGCATCGGTGCCGCTCAGCGAATTGGCCAAGTTCGGCTTTTCCGAAGGGTTGAACCAGGTCAGCCGTGAAAACGGCAAGCGACGTGTCGTGGTGCAAGCCAACGTCCGCGGCAACGATCTTGGATCCTTCGTCGCCGAGGCGCAGGAGAAGGTGAACGCGCAGGTCAAGCTTCCCACCGGAAGCTTCATCGAATGGGGCGGGCAGTTTGAAAATCTGCAAGCCGCATCGGCGCGGCTGTCGATTGTCATCCCGATCATCTTCGCGGCCATTTTCGGCATCCTGTTCATGGCCTTGGGCGGTGTGCGTCAGGCGATTGCGGTCTATTCTGCAATCCCTCTCGCTCTGGCCGGCGGCGTCTTCTCGTTGCTGCTGACCGGACTGCCCTTCTCGGTGTCGGCGGCGGTGGGCTTCATCGTGCTTTCGGGCGTGACGGTGCTCAACGGGCTGGTGGTGATGTCGAGCATCAACCAGCGCATCGACGAAGGAAAACCGGTGGACGTCGCGATCGGCGAGGGCGTCATGGAACGCGTCCGCGCGGTGCTGATGACGGGTATCGTGCCCGCGATCGGCTTCGTGCCGATGGCGCTCGCCACCGGAACCGGCGCCGAGGTGCAGAAGCCGCTGGCGATCGTCGTCATCGGCGGGTTGATCACCTCGACTTTGCTGACTTTGTTCGTCCTGCCCGCGATCAGCCATCTGCTGCTTCGCGGCCGGCACAACAAGCATGTGGCCGGCGATTATACCGACGTGACCACCCTCGGCGAACGGGTGTTCCTGCCCGGCGACGACACGGGCGGCAAACCGGCATGAGCGAGCATCATGCTCCTCATGCCACGCTAGACGAAACCGATGGCGGCTCACCGCCGCCATCGGCTTTCCCTGGAGAGCGGGTGATGAAGAACTCCATCTTGCTGCTCGGCCTCTTGATCGCGGCCTGTTCGCCCGCGGAGCCGGATGCCGATGCGGACAGCGCCGGGCATGGCGATATGCAGCATGCTGCTGCGGCTACCACGACGCCGGCGGCCAAGGCATTCGAGGCCGCCGCCGACAAGATGCACAAGGGTATGGCGGTCATCCTGTCGGGTGACGCCGACCGGGACTTTATCCGATCGATGATCCCGCACCATGAGGGTGCCGTCGCGATGGCCAAGATCGCGCTAGAGCATGGCAAGGACCCCGAGGTCCGCGAGATCGCCAAATCAGTCGTGGCAGAGCAGGAAAAGGAAATCGCGGTCATGCGAAGCTGGCTGGCCCGGCGCGACAAGGCGGCATCGCAAAACCCGGCGGAGGCGAACTGACATGTCCGAGGCACCCGATCGCGCCGACGCCGCTGGCGGTGACAGCGAACCGAATGAACGCCGCACCCTGTGGGTCGTTCTCCTGCTCAACGCCGCGATTGCGGGCGGCTTCTTTGTCAGCGGCTTTTTCGCGGATTCCAGCGCTCTGGTCGCGAACGGGGTCGATAATACCGCCGATGTCGCCGTTTACGCGATCAGCCTCGCGGCGCTCAGTCGCGGCGACCAGTGGAAGACGCGCGCGGCAAAGGCGTCGGGCGCGATGCTCCTGCTCTTCGCTGTCGCCATCCTCGTCGACGTCGCCCGCCGCTATCTTCAGGGAAGTGAACCGATTGGGGCGACGATGATGATCATGTCCGCCGTCGCCGCGGTCGTGAACTATATCTGCCTGCGCCTGTTGCAGCGGCTGGAGAAGCCCGACGTCAATTTGCGCGCCGCGACGACTTTCAGTTTCAACGATTTCGTGTCCAACGGCGGCATTCTCGTCGCCGGTGCACTTGTCCTGTGGCTTGGCAGCAATTGGCCTGATCTGCTGGTCGGCCTCGCGACTGCGGGAATTGCAATCAAGGGCGGCTTTGAAATTTTGCGCGACGCGCGCAGCGAGGAAAAAACCGCCAAGACGGGCCGACCTACATGACCGGCTCGGCGGCACCGGCAAAAATGCGGCACGGGAGGTGCGACCGGATGCGTCCGCATTTCCCCTTTCTTTCCGATTTGGCATCCATGTGTTCGCCCCAGCGCGTCACATTGTCCGGAGTTGACCGGCACGTTGCCGGTTTCCACCGCGGCGCAGGTCCCCGGCCTGCGTCGCGGACCAGCTTGCCGCAGCGAGGAGCTTGCCGATGTTCTCGGTAGGAACCTCGCTCCGTCTGGAAGTTCCGATCGGGCGCGTCTGGCGCTTGCTCGTCGATGTCGAGCGCTATCGCGACTGGCACCCGACGCTGCGCTTCACCGATCGGCCGGGCGACGAGGAGCGGGTGAACTATATCTATTCGCCGCGCGGCGCCCGCGGGCCGGAGTTGGCGGCCGAGGGACGGGTTACCGGGCTCGACTGGCTGACCAGCTTCTCCTGGCTGACGGGGATGCCGGGCGTGCTCGTGATCGAGGAAAGTTACCGCCTCGAGAAATTGGGACAAGGCGTCGAGGTGACGCATCGGCCCGCCTGCCGCGGCCTCTTCTCCTGGCTCGGCTACCCTTTCCTGCGGCGCTTCTGCCGTGTCTTCCTGACGCGCTCGAACAGCGCGCTCGAACAGCATTTCCGCCGCTCGACTGTACAATCCCGATACGCCCGGCCCAGCGGCAGGCGCGCATGAGGGATAACGAAATCTTGGCCGCCGGGAGTCCTTGGCTCCTTGCCCCCCGCCACCCGGTCGAGGGTCACTGGTGGTCAAGGAGGTGCGGGAGTGGGTCGCGCCACGACTCCCGCACCTCAACCATTCGGCAGGCCCGGCGCTCGCTCCGAACCTTTCGAATTTGGCGAATAAAAAGGATCGCATGATGAGTGACCAGCTGCGGCTCGATATACCGCTTCTTCTGCCAGAGGTCGGCGACGAGGCTGATCGCTGTGTCGCGCGGCTGACCAGCGAGCTGGAAGGCCGCGAAGGCGTCGACAAGGTCCATGTGGTGCGCGCCGACGGAAGTGCGGCGCCGCAGCTCTGCATTCATTACCAGCCCGACATCCTCCCGCTCCAGCGCGTCCGCCAGCTCACGCGAAGTGTCGGTGCCGAGCTCACCGAGCAATATCAGCATCTCTTCTGGGACGATCTCGAGGGCGTTGGCCATATGCGCCGCGCCCGGACGATCGGCGCCCGGCTCCGCGAAATCCCCGGGGTCATCGAGGCCGAGGTTGGCGCCGCGGGAACGCTCCGCGCCGAATTCCTTCGCTCGGAAACCTCCGTCGACATCATCAGGAAAGAGCTTTCGGCTATGGGCGTCACCCAAAAGACTGCAGCCGTCTCGGCCGCCATCCCGGCAGAGGCCGATCCAGGCCATGGCGAGGACGGGCACGATCATGGACCCGGCCACAAACATGGCGGGGACCACAAACATGGTGAGGGCGGCGAACAAGGCCATGACCATGGCGGCATCTTCGGCGAGCGAACCGAGCTCATCTTCGCGCTGCTCTGCGGCCTCGTCCTTGGCATAGGCTTTGGCATCGAAAAATTGGGCCTCGGGCCCGATTGGGTGAGCTTTGCCTGCTATCTTGCGGCCTATGGCTTCGGCGGCTGGTTCACCGTTCGCGAGGCGATCGAGAATCTGAAGCTCAAGCGCTTCGAAATCGACACGCTCATGCTCGTCGCAGCGGCTGGCGCCGCGGCGCTCGGCGCCTGGGCCGAGGGCGCGCTGCTTCTCTTCCTCTTCAGCCTCGGCCATGCGCTCGAACATTATGCCATGGGCCGCGCGAAGCGTGCGATCGAGGCGCTCGCTGAGCTGGCGCCGCAGACGGCGACCGTCAAGGGCGCCGATGGCGCGACGCGTGAAATCTCGGTCGATCTGCTCCAGATCGGGGACACGGTCGTCGTCAAGCCCAACGAGCGTCTTGCTGCCGATGGCTTCGTCGTGGTCGGCCGGACCGCGGTCGACCAGGCCCCGGTTACCGGCGAGAGCGTGCCGGTCGACAAGGAGCCGGTGCCCGACCGGGCTTTGGCTGCTGCGAAGCCCGACGCGCTCGAAGCCAAGAATCGCGTCTTCGCGGGCACGATCAACGGCTTTGGAGCGATCGAGATCGCGGTGACGCGCCTCGCGGCCGACACGACGCTTGCCAAGGTCGTGAAGATGGTGAGCGAGGCCGAGACGCAGAAGTCGCCGACCCAGCGTTTCACCGACCGCTTCGAGCGCATCTTCGTGCCCAGCGTCCTCGCGCTGGTCTTTGTCCTGCTCTTCGCCTGGGTCGTGGTCGACGAGCCCTTCCGCGACAGTTTCTACCGGGCCATGGCGGTGCTGGTTGCCGCGAGTCCCTGTGCGCTCGCCATCGCGACCCCGAGCGCCGTTCTCTCGGGCGTTGCCCGCGCCGCGCGTGGCGGCGTCCTCGTCAAGGGCGGCGGGCCACTCGAAAATCTCGGCTCGCTGACCGCGCTTGCCTTCGACAAGACGGGCACGCTGACCGAGGGAAAGCCGCGTATCACCGACATCGTTCCCGCAGCAGGGGTTCCTAAAGAGGAACTGCTGCGGATCGCGGTCGCGGTCGAGCGGCTCAGCGACCATCCGCTCGCAGCCGCTATAGCGCGCGACGGGATGACGATGCTGACGTCCACGCTTGTGCCAGCCGCGGAGGATCTCAACAGCCTCACGGGCCGGGGCGTGACCGCGAAGGTCGAGGGCGAAACGGTCTTCATCGGCAAGGCCGAGATGTTCGGTACCGACGGCATTGCGCCGATCGGCGCCGAGATATCCGCCGAGATCGCACGGCTTCGCGAGCGGGGGCGAACGACGATGGTCGTGCGCATGGGCGACCGCGATCTGGGCGCCATCGGGCTAATGGACACGCCGCGCGCCGCCGCACGCGATGCCATCTCGAAGCTTCGCGATCTCGGGATTGGCCGGATGATCATGATCTCGGGTGATCACCAGAAGGTCGCCGAGTCGATCGCCGCCGAGGTCGGTATCAGCGAGGCATGGGGCGACCTGATGCCCGACCAGAAGGTCGATGCGATCAAGAAGATCCGCGCCGAGATGCCGGTCGCAATGGTTGGTGACGGCGTCAACGACGCGCCCGCCATGGCGAGCGCGACGGTCGGGATCGCAATGGGTGCGGCGGGCTCGGACGTCGCGCTCGAAACCGCCGATGTCGCGCTGATGGCCGACGATCTCGCGCATCTGCCCTTCGCGATCGGTCTCAGCCGCCAGACGCGGAGGATCATCCGACAGAATCTGGTCGTCAGCCTCGGGGTGGTCATTGTGCTCGTGCCGGCGACGATCTTCGGTCTCGGCATCGGTCCTGCAGTCGCCGCGCACGAAGGCTCGACCCTCGTGGTTGTCGCCAACGCGCTACGTCTGCTCGCCTATCGAGACCGTAGCATGGCCTGACCGGCGTGCGAGCCTGAGGCGCAGCGAAAAGGGGAGACGCGATGAACTTCAAGAACATCTCGGCCTGGTCGATCCGGAACCCGATCCCGCCGCTCGTGCTCTTCTTCGGCCTCACCGTGGCCGGGATCGTGTCCTTCCTGATGATGGGGGTCCAGAGCGATCCCGACATCGATTTCCCGGGCGCGATCGTCATTATCGCGCAGCCAGGCGCCGCGCCGACCGAACTGGAGACGCAGGTCACCCAGCGCGTCGAGGCGGCCGTGCGCACCATCGAGGGGATCGACGAGCTCAACTCCACCGTGACCGAAGGCCAGTCTCAGACCTTCGTCCAGCTCGCAATCGGCACGCCGATCGATCGCGCCGTGACGGACATTCGCGACAAGATTACGCAAATCCGCAGCAATCTTCCCAATGGCATTCTCGAGCCGCAGGTCATCCGCCTCTCGACGTCGGGCAACACGCTTGCCTACTGGTCTGCATCGGCCACCGACATGACGCTCGAGGAACTGAGCTGGTATGTCGATAATATTGTCGCGAAGCGCCTGATCGCCGTACCCGGCATGGGCGATGCCTACCGCCGCGGCGGCGTCAGCCGCGAAATCCGCGTCATTCTGAAGCCCGAGCGCATGCGCGCTTATGGGCTCACCGCGGCGGCAGTGAACACGCAGCTCGTCCAGCTCAATGTCAACGCCGCCGGGGGGCGGATGGAAGTCGCGGGGTCCGAACAGGCGGTCCGCATTCTCGGGAACGCCAGCAGCGCCCGCGCTCTTGGCGAGACGCTGATCTCGGTGGGGACCAATCGCACCGTCCGGCTCGCCGATATCGCCGATGTGAAGGATCTCTACGCCGAACAGCGCTCGATCTCGAAGCAGGACGGCAGACAGGTCCTCACGTTCGGCTTCGAGCGCGCCAAGGGGGCGTCGGACGTGATCGTCTATGACGCCGCGGTGGAGGAGCTTCGCAAGCTCGAGAAGGAAAATCCCAAGGTCCGCTTCACCGAACTTTTCAGCGATATCGAATATACCAAGGGCCAATATCATTCGGCGCTCAACGCGATGATCGAGGGCGCCGTCCTCGCGGTCGTCGTCGTATTCCTCTTCCTGCGCGACTGGCGCGCGACGCTGATCTCGGCGCTCGCGATCCCGCTCTCGGCGATCCCGACCTTTCTGTTCATGGACATGATGGGCTTCTCGCTCAACATGATGACGTTGCTCGCGCTCAGCCTCGTCGCCGGCGTCCTCGTCGACGATGCGATTGTCGAGATCGAGAATATCGTTCGTCACATGCGAATGGGCAAATCGGCCTATCAGGCCTCGATCGACGCGGCCGACGAGATCGGGCTGGCGGTCCTCGCCACGACGATGACGATCGTCGCCGTCTTCCTGCCCGTGGGCCTCATGCCCGGCGTCGCGGGACAATTTTTCAAGAATTTCGGGCTGACCGTCGTTGCCGCGGTGCTGATGAGCCTCGCGGTCGCGCGAATGATCACGCCGATGCTCGCCGCCAATTTCCTCGCCGCCCAAGGCCGGCAGAAGCATGGCGAGGGGCCACTGATCGACGGCTATATGCGTCTTCTACGCTGGAGCCTCGACACGAGCGGCGCCAGGGCCGCGCGCGCGAAGGGCGGACGATGGCGGTGGCTTGGCTATATCAAGGATCACCGCGTCTGGGTCATGGGCATTGGCGCGGCGGCCCTCGTGGCCACCATTTTCAGCTTCTCGCTGCTCCCGATGACCTTTCAGCCGTCGATCGACTCCGATACCAGTCGCGTCTCGATCCAGCTTTCGCCGGGCACGACGCTCAAGCAGACCGAAGCCGTCGCTGACCAGGTGACCGAACTCATGCAGCGTGACCCGATCGTGGAATCGGCTCTCTCGCGCATCGATGTCGGAACCGCGACGGTCTATCTGAAACTCCGCAAGGACCGCGGCATGACCTCGACCGAGTTCGAGAAGGATCGCGCACCGACGCTTGCCAAGGTTCCGGACGCGCGCATCAATTTTCAGTCGCAGCATGGCGGAGGCGGCGGGAGCAGCCGGGATATCGCGATCACGCTTGGGAGCGACGATCCCAAGAAGCTCGAAGAGGTCGGAAAGCAGCTGCTCGCCCAGATGGCCGGCGTGAAGGAGATCCGTTCGCCACGTGTCGAGGGCAATCTCCAGCGGCCCGAAATTGTCATTCGTCCGCGCTTTGCCCTTGCGGCGCAGCTTGGCGTGACGACGCAGGCGCTCAGCCAGTCGATCCGTGTCGCGACGCTCGGCGAGATCGACCAGAACAGCGCCAAATTCTCGCTCGCGGACAGACAGATTCCGGTACGCGTGGCGCTTGCCGCCACCGCGCGCGAGCGTCTCGACACGCTCCGCAACATGCCCGTGCCTACCCGGAACGGTGGCACCGTTCCGCTATCGGTTGTCGCCGAGATCGACTTCGGTGCCGGCCCGACCCAGATCAATCGCACCAATCAGGTCCGGCAGCTCACGATCGGCGCCGACCTCGCGCCTGGCCTTGTGACGGGCCAGGCGATGGAGAAGGTCGAGCAGCTCGCAGCCCTGAAGCAGCTTCCTGTTGGTGTCACCCGCCTCGTTCTCGGCAGCGCCAAGTGGCAGGCGGAAATGCTGCGGAACTTCGCGATCGCGGTTGTGGCGGGCATCTTCCTCGTGCTCGCAGTGCTAATCCTGCTCTACCGGAAGATCATTCCGCCTTTCGTCAATATGGGGTCACTTCTACTGGCGCCCCTTGGCGGCGCCATCGCGTTGCTGATCGCCGGCTATCCGCTGTCATTGCCAGTCTTCATCGGCATATTGATGCTGCTCGGCATCGTTGGGAAGAACAGCATCCTTCTCATCGACTTCGCGATAGAGGAGATGGCGCAGGGCGTGCCGCGCGACGAGGCGATCCTCGATGCCGGTCACAAGCGCGCCCAGCCGATCCTGATGACCACCGTCGCGATGGTCGCCGGCATGATCCCGACAGCGCTGTCGCTGACCGGCGACGGCGCCTGGCGCGCGCCGATGGCGGTGACGGTGATTGGCGGCCTCATCCTGTCGACGATGCTGACGCTGCTCATCGTTCCCGCATCCTTCAGCCTCGCTTCGGGCTTCGAGCGAAGAATAGGCCCACGCCTTCGACGCTGGTTCACGACCGGCGGCGCCCATTCCGGTCCGCTCCCTGCGGCCGGCACCGACTGACATTGGCAGATCCGCCGCGACGCGCCGGGTCCAAGTAAGGAGTGAGAAAGGTGGTCGAGTTCGAGCGGGAGCGCATCCTCCCCTACACGCCCGCACAGATCTGGGAGGTCCTCGCTGATTTCGAGAACCATCGGGTCTGGAACCCCTATGTGCGCCTCAAGGCTTTCCAGGGAGATCCCACGACGCTCCGGTACGAACTGCGCATGGACCCGCAAAAGCCGAAGTTTGTCGAGGTCGCCTCAACCCTGCTCGCAGCTTATCCCGAGCGCCTCCTGACCATTGACGTACGGCCAAGCTTTCTCCTCAAGTTCGAGGACAGCTATGCCCTCTCGCCGGTTGCCGGAGGGACGAAGCTTCATCACAGCATCTCCTGCCGCGGGCTCCTCGTAGGGCTGCGCCTGCCCGGCGTGCGCAAGAGCTTCGAGACGATGCTCGATGCGACCGATGCCATCCTCACCACCCATCTGGAAAGGAAATATCGGGAATTGCCCCCGCGCGGATCGCCGCCAAGCAAGCCCAGGCCCACGCGTCGCGGCACCCGGCGATGACCAGCTTTCCCATGCTCGCACCGCGCAAGTGGCGACCGCTCGGCGCTGCCTGGGGTGTGGCGTTGGTGTCGAGCCTTGCCGTCCTCTTCATTGGCGAAATCATGGGACAGGCACCCTGCAATCTTTGCTGGTTCCAGCGCGTTTTCATGTTTCCGCTCGCGATCCTGCTCGGCATCGCGGCCTTTCGCTCGGACCGTCATATTGTGCCCTACGGACTCGTGCTGGCGGCAGGAGGCGGGCTTGTCGCCCTCTATCACCTGCTCCTCTATACCGGCTTCATCCCCGCACCGATCGTCCCGTGCGACGGCGGACCCTCTTGCTCAGGCGGATCGATGCGTATCGCTGGCGTTCCGCTTCCTCTGCTCTCGCTCGCTGCCTTTTCAGCCATTTTCGGGCTTTTGCTCATTTTCCAAAGGAGATTGAAATCATGAATAGACGTTTCGGTGTGGTCGCGACCCTGGTCGTATCAGCGCTCGCCTTTACGGGAGGCGCCATGTTCTACAGCGGATCGGTCGCCGGCGAACCGGCGCCAAAGGTGGCGGTCGGTCCCGTCGACGAACTTATCCGGCCGCATTCGGCCGTCATCGGGCCGAAGAAGGCGCCGGTGACCATCGTCGAATTCTTCGATCCGTCATGTGAAGCCTGCCGCGCCTTCTTTCCCAAGGTGAAGGAAATTCTTGCGGCCTATCCGAAGGATGTTCGGCTGGTGATGCGCTATCTTCCGCTCCATCCAGGATCGGCCGAAGCGATCGTTCTGCTCGAGGCCGCCCGCGTCCAGGGCAAGCTCGAACCCGTGATGGCCGCAGTTCTCGAAGCTCAGCCCGACTGGCATGACGGCAAAATGGACGCGGCATGGGCGGCAGCGGAAAAGGCTGGACTCGACGTCGCGAAGGCGCGTGCGATGCCGTCGGCCGAAGCGATGGCGTGGATGGAGCAGGATGTTGCCGATGCGCGCGCCGTCGGCGTGCGCGGAACGCCGACCTTCTTCATCAATGGCCGGAAGCTGCCCAATTCTTCGCCGGAGCAACTCGAGGCCGAGGTTCGCGCGGCGGTCGCGGCGAAGGGCAAGTGATGATCCCCCGTCCCGGCGAAAGCCGGGGCGGGCCTTCGGTGCCTGGATGAAGCACCAGATTTCTGCCGCCTTGCCGCGAATATGACCCGGATCGCCGCTGGCCCGCCAGCAGGAGCCGCATATTCAGAGGTCATTCAATGACGAGGGGGGATTTCTGGGCGCGAAAAGGAGAGACTGACATGCGCAAATTCTTGACCATCGTGGCGGCGATGCTCGCTTTCGCCGTTCCGGGCACAGCCCTTGCCCAGCATCGTGACGATCGTGGTAGCTGGAGCCGCGACCATGACGCCCCGCGGGGGCACGACCGCGATTATCGCTCGGCGCGCCACGACGTACCCAATCATGGCTATGATCGAGGCTATCGCTCGAATGATCGCTATTATCGCGGCAATGATCATCGCTACGAGCGGCGCGATCGCTATGAACGACGCTACCAGAAGCGCCGCATGCACCATCATCATCGCGGGCGCCACTGGCGCGGCTAGGCCCGATCGCGCGGTGGGCGAAGATTGTTACCGCTGCGCCCGATAGATCGAAATCGAACCGGTCGGCGTTGCGATGACCTTCGCCTCTTCCACGGCGTCGAACCCGGCGGCTGCGAGAGTGTCCGGCATGCAGCCGCGGGCATTGGGTTCAGTATATTCGACCCCGTCGAGCCACTGGATCTGGCGGAACAGCATGCGCATCAGGGGCGAGCGCTGCTCGCCGTAATCGGCGATGAACAGTTGGCCGCCCGGCCTAAGCAGGCGATGCATCTGCGCGGCTATGGCTTTTTTGATCTCCATCGGACATTGATGAAACACGAGGCTTGAGACGATCTTGTCGCATTCCTGAAGCGCGGCGATCCCATCCAGCTCATCGCCCATCGCCTCGAACCAATGGATATCGGCGCCGGCAGTGCGGGCTTTGCTTTGAGCGATCTCCAGCACGGCCGGGTCGGGGTCCACTGCCAAAATCTCGCTTTCCGGCTCGCCTCCCTTGAGCGCGATCGCCAGGGTGCCCGTGCCGCAACCGATATCGACGATCCGATCGCCCGGCTGCGGTGCGACAAGCTTCAGCAAGTCGCTTCGCCACCTCTTCTCGCGGGTCATGAGTGCGATTGCGGCGTCATAGCGGTCGAGCGACCCGCTCTTGCCAAGCGCGGGTACGAAATCTCTGTCGGTGTCGGTCATGACCCTTCTTTAACGGCGGCCATCCCATACGCGCTTGAACGGAGGGGCTATCCCTCGATCATGAGATCGCTCGCGCAAATGCCGAACATCGCCTTGATCGTGCGCGCGAAATGGGCGCTATCGCTGAACCCCGCCATGTGCGCCGCCTCCGTTGCGCTACGCAGCCCGCCGATCGCCTCGAACGCGATCAGCAAACGGCGACACAGCACATAGCGTTGGAATGGCATTCCGATTTCGGCGGTGAAGAGATGGCGGAAGCGTCCGAGCGACAGGTCGCTCTCCCGGCCGGCGTCGGCAAGCCGGACGGGGCCTGCCTCGATGAGCCGATCGATCGTCGTCGCGGCTCGCACAATGCGCGCATCGAGCGGTCGGCGCGGTTCAAGTGCGAGCCAAGCCTTCCAGAAGCCGGTGCCGCGGTCGCTCGTGACATGGACCGGCTTCACGCCGTTCAGGCGCGCTTTCAGATCGTCGGGCGGACCGAATTGGATCGTCGGCTCGACATACCAGAGTTCCGCCTCGCTCGCCGGAAGAAGGCAGTGAACGGCTTCGGGCTCGATGAGCAGGCACCGACCTTTGTAGCGCCGCCCCTGGCTGTCGATCACTTCGACCGGATCGTCGGCAAAGACCGCCTGCGCGGCGAAGTGCCGATGGGGAATGGTATCGCCGACCGAA
>Ga0265296_1001231_pt1 | contig 30561 bp, 27 predicted proteins | sample MunlanPumphouse1_FD_189073 | JGI IMG/M metagenome (GOLD analysis project Ga0265296, IMG submission 189073) | Groundwater microbial communities from a municipal landfill in Southern Ontario, Canada - Pumphouse #1 | ecosystem: Environmental > Aquatic > Deep subsurface > Groundwater | place... | reverse complement strand
TCTGAACCTTAGAAGTTGATGTCGATGGTGGCGCGACGGTTCAGCGGCTCACGCACGCCGTCGGCCGTCGGCTTGGCCAGGTTGGTTTCACCCTTGCCGTCGAGGGCGATCACGCCGCCGTTGACGCCTTGGGCGACCAGGGCGTCCGCAACAGTGCGCGAACGACGGTTGGACAGGCCGAGGTTGTAGGCCGGCGAACCCGAGGTGTCGGTGTAACCGACGATCAGGACGCGGGTCGGAGCGCCCGACTTGGCGTAGTTGGCGGCTTGCGTCACCACCGAACGGGCTTCAGCCGTCAGGTCCGAGCGATCCCAGTCGAAGTAGACCACGAACTGACGCATAGCCGGCTTGGCCGGAGGCGGCGGAGGCGGCGGCGGCGGCGGGGGAGGCGGCGGGGGCGGCGGGGGCGGCGGGGGCGGCGGCGGGGGAGCAGCCGGCTCGGCGCCGAAGGCGTAGCGCAGACCCAGGGTCACGGTGTGCGACTGATCATAGTCGCCCGACCATTCGCCGAACGGGACATTGCCCGTGCCGGTCACGGTCGAATCAAACGCGGCGTCGCCGGTCAGATAGCGGTAGGTCAGGTCGATGTTGGCGCGATCCGAAACGGCCCAGGCCAGACCCGCGATCGCCTGAGCGGCGAACTTGGTCGAGCTGTCGTCAGCCGTGAAGGTCACGGCCGGGGTGGCGCGCAGGCGACCGACGGTGTCGGTGTTGACGCGGTTCACGCCGACGCCGAGACCGACGAAGGGACGGATGTTCCAGGCCGAGTAGCCGAAGTCATAGATGACATTGGCCATCAGGGTGGTCGACTCGATGTCGCCTTCCGGCGAGTAGCAAGGACCGGTGGCCGGCGTCAGGTTGCACAGGCCCTGCGTGCCCGAGACGGCGCGCACGGTGCCGATGTCGCCCGAGCGGTAGCCGCCTTCGAGCTCAACGCGCCAGTTGGGGTTGAAACGGTAGCCGAGGCGAGCGAACGCCGCCCAGCCGTCGTTCACTTCCCAGTTCCAGTTGGCGCCGTTGGTTGCGGCTTCCGTATTGATGTCATCGATGATGTGGTAGCCAGCGTCGATAGCGCCGTACCAGCCATCGGGCTCAGCCGAAGCGGCGCCCGCCGACAGGGCCAGAGCCGCCGCCGCGCTGGATGCCAGGATCAAACTCTTGACGCGCATATATGCGGCCCTCCGAGATCTGTTGTTCGAGGACGACGGACACGTCGCCTGACTAACTCTCTACCAGCGTTGCCGTTGGGGGTCGAGCCGCAAACGCCAGCTTCACCGAAGGTTGCAACTCCACCGTGACCTGCCCGCTACACAAACCTAACAAAAGAGGGACAGACGTTAACACAAGGCTGTCGCCTCTCCCTGCCCCCCCGCAGAAAACGGGATGCTCCTCATCAGCTCATCAAACGCGGAGATGATGTGATAGAGAGAACTAGCCGGGGCGGCTTCTTCAATGAAGCCGCCCGTCGGCAGCCGCGTATCGTGCCACAGACCGTCCGGCGTCAAATAGAGCCATAACGCCCTCAGCGCCTTGGCGGCGTCTTCCATATAGACTGCACGTTCGCGCCCTACAGCCCCATCAGCCATGATCAGAGCGCTCTTTAACCACTCCGTTTGCGGCCAGAGACGCGCGCGGGCGATACGCACGGAACCATCATCGTTCAGAGCGTTCACCGCCACATGGTGACGCTCACTGACCCCTTCCCGCCCAACCGCATAGAGGCCTTGAGCCACCGTCATTGCCGAAGCATCGCCACGGAGCCTTGCATAACGCGCTATCAACCAAGCCCATTCAAACTGATGCCCCGGCTCAATCAAACGCCCGTCATCTCCTGGCGCCGCTGACCAGGCGCTATCAAAGAACTCGCGCAGACGCCCCGTGACCGCATCGATAAAAGTCGTACGCGCCAAATTCACGACCCGATCCGCCAAGTCGCGCCAAGCCGGATCGTCGCTCACCTCCTCCCACGCGAGAGCCGCTTCCAGCAGATGCATATGGGCATTGGACTGGTAAGGTCGCTCTCCCGCCTCACTAAGAGCGCCATTTGAGGTCGCGCGCATCATTAACTGATCGCGGATCGCAGCGCCGCGCGCATGCGCCTCAACGCCCCCGATATCGGCCTTCAAGGCTGTGGCCAAGGCCAGAAGCAAGAAGGCCTGATCATAGATCATGACAGTGTCATCCAGCGGACGCCCCTCTGCGCACAGCAAGGTGCGCATAAGACCGTCGTGGCGAATGAAATCCGCATCCAAACTCGCCAGGCCGGTTCTGACGACACGAGGCCACGCCCCTTCCCAGCCCATCAAACCCGCCTGCGCAAAGACGTAAACTTGCCGCGCCTGCACACGCGCTCGCCTCGGCATCTCCACACGACGCGCATCCAGCGACAGGGCCTCGGCAAACGCGCCACTCTCGTTTTGCCCCAGGGTTGACCAGAGAGGCAGAGCCCGACAACGCAGCCAGTCCTTCAGTCGTCGAGCGCCAACTTCCAATCCTTCTTCAGGGCGGCGACTAAAGTCCACATGCTGAGGCGAAGAATGACGGATGCGGTCAACCACCTTTTTCACATCTTGCGACCGGCTCAAGTCACACACGAGCACCGCATCGCGCTCAGCGATAATCGCCAGATTTCGAACTCCGATCGCCGCCACCAGCATCCCATCTGCAGCGCGCGCAAGACACCCTTCAGAATCCTCGAAGATATGGCCGCCGATCTGCCCCTCGCCACTGGCGGCGATAGCGTCCCAGGCGCCTAGGTCAGACCAGCTGAAATCGACTTCAAGGACCGAGGCCAACCGCGTCTTCTCCATGACCGCGTAGTCGATGGACACCTTAGGCGCCTGTCGGAAGGCGTTGCCTAGTACAGAGACAGCCCCCCGGCTGGCTGTCGCAACGGCAGTGCGTGCGGCGCTTTCCACTGCTGGCGCATGCGCCCTGAGTTCAGAAAGAAGAACATCGGCAGATACGATGAAATTGCCGCTGTTCCAAAGAAAACCATCACGGATATATCGCCGCGCCATCGCCTGATCAGGCTTTTCCACGAAAGCAGCGATAGGCCCCAACCCCCGTCCAGTAGGCGCGATATAACCATAGGCCGGAGACGGCTCCGTAGGCTTTACACCCAAGGTGACAATACGCGAATTACGCGCCCCATCCGCCGCTGACATCACCGCAGACCTGAAACCCTTATGGTCAGGAATATGGTGATCCGACGCGAAAAAGGCGTTGATCCCTTCAGGATCGCGATCATGAGTCCAGACCGCAGCGGCCGCCATTGCAGCCGCCGAATCGCGCGCTTCTGGCTCAAGCAGCACTTGGGCGTCGATCTCAATCTGCTCCAGCTGCTCCATGATCCACGCCCTGTGATCGACACCGCCGACCACGACGAGGCAGCCCCCGTCCGCCACCAGAGGAGCCGCCCGCAGCACGGTCTCCTGAAACAGCGAACGGTTCCCCGCCAGGGCGATGAATTGTTTGGGACGCGACGGACGAGAAGCCGGCCAAAGCCGGGTTCCTGCACCGCCGCACATGATCACAGGATAGAGAGCCATGGCCCTTGGATAGCCGACTTCCCTCCGATTGAAAGGGTTGTTTTGGCTACAATCGCTGCGCGTTTCATGACCTTACCATAGGTACTGTCGTGACTCGCACCGCCTTCGCCGCTATCGAGCGCCCATCATGAAAGAGACCGAACGGCAATCCGAAGAACGCAGCTGGGAGACGGCGAAGACGCTCGCCGAGGCCCTGCCCTATATCCAGGTCTATGATCGCGAGACCGTGGTCATCAAATACGGCGGCCACGCCATGGGCGAGAGCGCCGTGGCGAAACAGTTCGCCGCCGACGTGGTGCTGCTGAAACTGATGGGCGTGAACCCCGTGGTGGTCCACGGCGGCGGGCCGCAGATCAGCGCCATGCTGGACAAGGCGGGCGTGAAGTCGGCCTTTGTCGACGGCCTGCGCGTGACCGACCGCGACACCATGCAGGTGGCCGAAATGGTCCTGTCGGGCGCCGTGAATAAAGAGATCGCCCACTGGATCACCGTCGCCGGCAAGGAAGCGGACGTGCGCGGCGTCGGCCTGTCGGGCAAGGACGCCGGCCTGCTGACGGTCGAAAAGACGATGCGCACCAAGCGCGACCCCGACAGCATGATCGAGCACGAGGTCGATCTGGGCTTCGTCGGCGAGCCGACCAAGGTCGATCCCAAGCTGATCAAGGGCCTGATCGCCTCGGAAACCGAGGACTGGGTTCCGGTCATCGCCCCCATAGGGGTGGCCGAGGACGGCATGACCTATAACGTCAACGCCGACACGGTGGCGGGCGCCGTCGCTGGATCGCTGGGCGCCAAGCGGATGCTGTTGCTGACCGACGTGGCTGGCGTGAAGGGCGCGGACGGCGAGATCATCCGCCAGATGAACCTGGAAGAGGCTCAGGCCCTGATCGACACCGGCGTCGCTAACGGCGGCATGATTCCCAAGCTGGAGACGGCCATGACCGCCGTTCGCGCGGGCGTCGAGGCCGTGGTCATCCTGGACGGGCGCCGCCCCCACGCCATGCTGGTCGAGCTTTTCACCGAGTTCGGGGCGGGCACGCTGGTGAAGGCCCAGTGACGGCGGAAGCGACCACTCAGCCTCGTGCGGCGACCACCGAGATCGGCGCCGACCTGCGCCACGTCCGGTCCTGGGTGTTCGACCTCGACAACACCCTGTATCCGCCGGAAAGCCTGTTCCTGAAACAGGTCGAGCAGCGCATCAATCAGTATGTGGTGCGGACCTCAGGGCTGGAATCCGCCGAGGCGCTCAGCGTCCAGCGCGGCTATCTGCACGACTACGGCACCTCGCTGGCCGGGCTGATGATGCACTATGAGATCGACCCGCACGACTTCCTGGCCGAGGTCCACGACGTGCCTTTGGACGTGCTGACGCCCGATCCCGGCCTGCACGCGGCGCTGGAGCGTCTGAGCGGCCCGCGCCTGATCTTCACCAACGGCTCGATCGGCCACGCCCGGCGGGTGATGGAGCGGCTGGAGCTGACGCCCTTCTTCGACGGGGTCTTCGCCCTGGAAGACGCCGACCTCATTCCCAAGCCGGACCCCCGCACCTTCGACAAGATGCTGGCCCGGTTCGGCGTCGATCCGACCACCGCCTGCTTCTTCGAGGACACGCCCAAGAACCTGGAGCCGGCCCACGTCCTGGGCATGACCACGGTTCTGGTCGGTCCCAAGGCCTTCACGGCCGAGGGCGCACACATCCAACACCGGGCCGCGACCGTCGGCCCCTTCCTGACCACCGCCATGCTGGACGGAGATCCGCAATGACCGACCTGACCCATCTGGAATCCGTCATCGAAGCCGCCTGGGAGGCCCGCGCCGAGGTCTCCGCCGCCACGCGCGGCGAGGTGCGCGACGCCGTCGACACCGCGCTCGCCCTGCTGGACGCCGGTCAGGCCCGCGTCGCCTCGCGCGGCGAGGACGGCGTCTGGACCACGCACCAGTGGCTGAAGAAGGCCGTGCTGCTGTCCTTCCGCCTGAACGACAACGTCATCATGCGCGCGGGCCACGCTCCCACCCTGCCGCTGTCGGCGGACCATCCGGTCGCCGTCGGTCCCTTCTGGGACAAGGTGCCCAACAAGTTCGGCGACTGGAGCGCCGCCGACTATCAGGCTGCGGGCTTCCGCTCGGTGCCCGGCGCCATCGTCCGTCGCGGCGCGCACATCGCCAGGAACGTCGTGCTGATGCCCTCCTTCGTGAACATCGGCGCCTTCGTCGATGAAGGCTCGATGGTCGACGCCTGGGCCACGGTCGGCTCTTGCGCCCAGATCGGCAAGAACGTCCACCTGTCGGGCGGCGCCGGCATCGGCGGCGTGCTGGAGCCCCTGCAGGCCAACCCGACCATCATCGAGGACGGCTGCTTCATCGGCGCCCGCGCCGAAGTGGCCGAGGGCGTCATCGTCCGCGAAGGCGCGGTCCTGGCCATGGGCGTCTATCTGTCCGGCTCGACCAAGATCGTCGACCGCGCCACCGGCGAGATCTTCCGCGGCGAGGTGCCGGCCTATTCCGTCGTGGTCCCCGGCGCCCTGCCCGACCCGAACGGCGGGCCGTCGCTTTATTGCGCCGTCATCGTCAAGCGCGTCGACGCCCAGACCCGCGCCAAGACCGGCGTAAATGAACTGCTGCGCGACTAGGGCTGGAAACGGCGATTTTACTCCGGCCACGCTCGGAATCAGGCTCGCCAAGAACGCGGATTATGGCCTAATGGCGCCCTCGGTCTGAGGGGATGAAACAGTGGCTTATCAGCGTCTACGCGACATAGCGGTTTCGATCGGCGTGATTGGGCTTCTGGCCTTTCCCCTGGCCGCATGCGGCGGGGGCGGCGGGGGAGGGTCGTCAGCGGGCGGCGTAGTGACGCCGCCGCCCCCTCCGCCTCCGCCTCCACCACCTCCTCCACCGCCACCGCCACCGCCACCGCCACCGCCGGCCATCCCCTCCGCGACCTCGAACGAGTATCTGCGCAACTACGGGGCGGCCAATACGGGGGCCATCGCGGCCTGGCAGACCGGCGCCACAGGTCGCGGGATCACGGTCGGCGTGGTGGACAGCGGCATCAAGCTGAACCACCAGGATCTAGGGGTGAACATCTCGTCGCTCTCGACCGACATCGTCGCGGGGCGCAATCAGCCTCAGGGCAGCGACACGCACGGCACGCGCGTCTCCAGCGTGATCGCCGCGCCGTTCAATGGGTTCGGCACGGTGGGGGTCGCCTTCAATGCGACCATCCTGTCGATCCGGGCCGACATCAGCGAATGTAGCGACCCCGATAACGCCGTCTGTTTCCGCGGCTCGGACCTGGCCAATGCGCTGGACTACGCCGTCGCCAACGGGGCCAAGGTCATCAACCTGTCGCTCGGCGGCGAAGGCCCGCTGGGGTTCGCGTTCGAGGCCGCCTTGCAGCGTGCGATCAACGCCGGCGTGGTCTTCGCCATCGCCTCCGGCAACGAGGCCGGGGCCAATCCGGAATGGCCGGGACGCTATGCCAGCGACCCCCGCTTTGCGGGCGGCATCATCGTCACGGGCGCCCACGATTCCGCCAATCAGATCGCCGACTTCTCCAACCGCGCGGGCGTGTCGCAGTCCTGGTTCCTGTCGGCGCCGGGCGTCAGCGTCGTCGTCGATTGCGAGGACACCAGTTGCTGGCGCGTCAACGGCACCTCCTTCGCCTCTCCCGCCGTGGCCGGCGCTCTGGCCCTTTTGCTGGAGGCCTTCCCCAATCTGACGGGCAGGCAGGCCGTTGAAATCCTGCTCCGCACCGGGCGCGAAGCGGGCGACCTGGGCGCCGACGTCGTCTATGGCCGAGGCCTGCTGGACATCGCCAAGGCCTTCCAGCCGGTCGGCACGACCTCATCGCCGCAAGCCAGGGGCGCGGCGGTGAATGTCGCCATCGAACCGGGGGCCTATGTCGGCGGGCCGTTCGGCGACGCCATGGGCCGCACGGGCGCGCTGAGCACCATCGGCTATGACGCGTACGAACGCCTCTTCCGCATCGACATGGGCGCCGCCTATCGCATCGCCCCGCGCCGCAGCTATCAGCCGGAAAATCCCACGCCCATGCGTCAGTCGCAGGTGACGATGGACGGCCCCGGCGGGGCGAAGCTGTCTCTGGTCGCCGCCGTGCCGGTCGAAACCCCCGAGCCGATCCTGAACCGCTACACCCCCTTCGACGCCCCCTGGCTGGGCGACGAGATCCGGCAGGAAGCCCTGTTCGACGTCACCGCCGGACGGATGTCCTTCGCCGCCTGGCAGGGCAAGGGCGGGTCGCGCTCGCCCTTTCGCACCGGATCGGGCGACGGCTTCGCCGCCCTGGCCCAGGCCGACCACGCGGTGCGCGGGGCCATGGTCTTCGACGGCCTGGGCTTCGGCCCGCTGACGCTCAGCGCCGAGACCGGCGCCGGCGACCGTCGCGCCCCGCTGCGCTCGGTCGAGCAGAATGTCTCCTCCTATGCCCGTACGGCCCTGGACTGGCGCGGCGAGCATGGCGGGCTTTCGTTCAGCATGGGAGCCCTGGACGAGAAGATGGGGCCGCTGGGCGCCTATATGCCGACGCGCTCCGACTTCGCTCTGCCATCGCGCACGCGGTTCGCGGCCTTCGGCGGCGACCTGTCCCTGGGTCACGGCCTTGTGCTGAGCGGCGAGGCCGGCTTCGGCCGCACCGAGATCGAGGGCCGGTTCCTGAGCCTGTCCAGCGCCGCCGTCAGCTCGACCTGGCGCATGGCGTTGCAGTCCGACTGCCCGTCATGGGCCCAATCCCGGTATGTGGGTTGCAGCCGTCTGACCTGGGAGATTTCCCAGCCGCTGCGGATCGAAAGCGGAACCTTCAGCGCCTTCCTGGCCGACGTGCCGCTGGAGTATTTCGACCCCGTCACCTTCTCGGAGCGCCGCTTCTCGGCCAGCCCCTCAGGCCGTCAGATCGACATCTCCGTTCGCAGCCTGCACCCCCTGCCCGGCGGTTCGATTCTGCAACTGGAGGCCGTGGCCAGCCGCGACGAACAGCACCGCGCGGGCGCCCCCACCGGCTACGCCCTGCTGGGCAGCTGGCGACGCGGCTTCTGACCCCGCGATTCCAGACATGAGAAAGGCCGGCGGATCGCTCCGCCGGCCTTTTGCATTTCAGCCTGTCAGCGAGGCGTCACCGCTCGACGCACAGGGCCACGCCCATGCCGCCGCCGATGCACAGGGTGGCCAGGCCCTTCTTGGCGCCCGAACGCTTCATCTCGTGCAGCAGTGTGGTCAGAACGCGGGCCCCGGAGGCGCCGACGGGGTGGCCGATGGCGATGGCGCCGCCGTTGACGTTCACCTTGGCCGTATCCAGACCCAGTTCCTTGACCACGCACAGCGACTGGGCGGCGAAGGCTTCGTTGGACTCGATCAGGTCCAGGTCGGCGACGGTCCAGCCGGCCTTCTCCAGCGCCTTCTTCGAGGCCGGGATCGGGCCGGTGCCCATGAAGGCCGGATCGACGCCCGCCGTGGCCCAGGAGGCGATGCGGGCCAGCGGTTCGAGGCCGCGCGCCTTGGCTTCATCCGCCGACATCAGCACCAGGGCGGCGGCGCCGTCGTTGATGCCCGAGGCGTTGGCCGCCGTGACCGAGCCGTCCTTGACGAAGGCCGGCTTCAGCTTCTCCATCGCCTCGATGGTGGCGCCGTGGCGGATGTATTCGTCCTGATCCACGACCACATCGCCCTTGCGGGTCGAGATCGTCACCGGGGCGATTTCGTCGACGAACTTGCCGGCCTTCTGGGCGGCCTCGGCCTTGTTCTGCGAGGCGACGGCGAAGGCGTCTTGCGACGCGCGGTCGATCGACCACTTGTTCGCGATGTTCTCGGCCGTCTGACCCATGTGATAGCCGTGGAAGGCGTCGATCAGGCCGTCCTGCAACATGCTGTCCTTGAAGCCCAGCTCGCCCATCTTCTGGCCGTTGCGCAGCTGGGCGGTGTGGGGCGACTGGCTCATGCTTTCCTGACCGCCGGCGACGACGATCTTCGCATCGCCCTGAGCGATCTGCTGATAGGCCAGGGCCACGGCGCGCAGGCCCGAGCCGCACAGCTGGTTCAGGCTCCAGGCCGGGGTTTCGTTCGGCAGGCCGGCGCCGATGGAGGCCTGACGCGCCGGGCCCTGGCCCGCGCCCGCCTGCAGCACCTGGCCCAGGATGACCTCGTCCACGTCGGCGGCGGCCACGCCCGCGCGTTCCAGCGCCGCCTTGATGGCGACCTCGCCCAGTTTGGAGGCGGGCAGGCTGGACAGGGCGCCGAGGAAGGAGCCGACCGGGGTGCGGGCGGCGGAAACGATCACTACGTCAGTCATGATATTCACTCCGGGGAGAAATCTGGGCGAGGTTGTGCCGCATTCCGCTCACGGCGTCACCTCTCGCAGTTGCGAAGTGCAGCACTTCGTCATCATCCAGGCGCAATCTGTCGGGAACGATAGCCTCGACTGACGCTTTTCAGGAGTGATGCTGGTGCGGCTGAAATCCTTGGCGAACCGGGTTTGTACACCCGACGACCTCGACATGATCGAGCATTACCAGTCGCGCGCCGAGCGTCTGGCCGATCTGTGGGTTCATCTGGTGGGCCTGGGCCTCGCGGCGGTCGGCGGGATCGTCCTGGCGGTGCTGGCCGGGCTTTACAGCGGCATCGGCGCCGTGGTGGCCACCGCAGTCTACGCCCTGTGCCTGATGGCCATGCTGACGGCCTCGACCATCTATAACCAGACCCACCCTTGCGCCGCCCGACCCCTGCTGCGGCGGCTGGATGAGGCCGCCATCTTCCTGATGATCGCCGGCAGCTACACCCCCTTCACGACCCAGAGGTTCGAGGGGGCCTGGTCCATCGGCTTCACCCTGGCCGTCTGGCTGATGGCGCTGACCGGCGTCGCGGTGAAGATGTTCGCGCCGCGCATCTCCGACGCCTTCTGGAGCGGGGTCTATGTCCTGTTCGGCTGGGTGGCGATCTTTGCGCTGAAGCCGATGATCGAGACGGTACATCCGCTAGCCCTGGGCCTGCTGGTCGCGGGCGGCCTGATCTACACCTCGGGCGTCTTCGTCTTCATCAGCCAGAAGGTGAAATTCCGTCGCGCCATCTGGCACGGCTTCGTCGTCGCCGGGGCCGGCGTTCACTGGGCCGCCGTCCTGATCGGCGTGGTTCTGGCCCCCGGCGCAGCCTGACCTTGCGGCGCCCTCTGGTCTTCGCGTGCGCAAAGCGTGATAGTGCGGCGTTGCAACAACGCGAGAACAAGCGTGGCCGACAAGAAATCCGAGGGCGGAAAAACCCGTGACGGCGTCGTCGTCATCAAGAAGTATGCGAACCGGCGGCTCTATAACACCGCCACCAGCGCCTATGTGACGCTGGAAGACCTGGCGCAGATGGTGCGCGAGGGGGTCGAATTCGTCGTCTATGACGCCAAGACCAATGACGAGCTGACGCGTCAGATCCTGACCCAGATCATCTTCGAGGAAGAAAGCCGGGGCGAGGCCCTGCTGCCCGTCCAGTTCCTGCGCCAACTGATCGGCTTCTACGGCAACTCGATGCAGGCGGTCCTGCCGTCCTATCTGGAGATGTCGCTGGACAGCTTCAGCCGTCAGCAGGAGCAACTTCGCACCCAGTTCACCCGCACTTTCGCCGGCACGCCCGGCGGCGGGCTGATGGAAGAAGCCGTGCGCCAAAACATGGCCATGTTCGAGCGCGCCATGAAGATCTTCCCCGGCATGGCGGGCTATGGCCGCCCCGAAGCCGAAGCAGAGAAGCCTCCCGAGCCCGAAACCAAGGCTGAGCCCGCCGGCGCCTCGGCGCTGGACGAAATGCGCCGTCAGATGGACGAGATGCGCGCCCAGATCGACCGCCTGGCCGGCGCTGACAAATGACCGACAGCGTGCGCCCGGTCGGCCCGATCGAGGGCCATACGGTGCACGAGCGCCGCGAAGGCGACCGGCGCGGGCGCGACCGGCGGGCTGCGGAAGCGAAAGCGGAACAAGCCTCGCGGGGCCTGGTCCCGGCGGGCGAGCGGGTCGATCATGCCGCCTCCCCGGCAAAGCCTGCCGTGTCGCCCCCCAACCCTGTTGTGGCGCCGCCCGCCCTGTTCGCCGCCCAGGTGCTGGGCCAGAAGGGACAGAAGCGCGGCCTCAAGGGCGGCCCGCCCGTGCTGGACGCCGCCCGCTCCACCTATCTGGGCGCGGAATATTCAGGCAAGCACGACCGGCGCCCCCGCGTGGGCAAGGCGAGACAGACCGAGGTCTAGCCGGGCCCCAAGCCTGAGCTTGGCCCTGACCGGCTGATGGCATGGCGCTTGCGACGGCTCCGGCGTCTTCGACCGGAGTTTCGCCCATGGCCGTCCTCAACCTCGCCGCCCGCCTGTTCGACGTGACCGTGGTCGCCCTGGTCTTCGTCGCCTTCAGCTAGGCCTCAGACCGCTCAGCGCGGGTTCATGTCGAAGTCGCGCCGCGAGGCGATGATGGTGACGATGAAGCCCGCCAGCACGTCCAGCAGCACCATGGTCAGGATCAGGAAAAAGACCGATCCAGCAAACCCCGGCAGCAGCAGGAACTCGACCAGACAGACGACGAACAGCACCATCGACAGGGCGTGATTGACGATGGCGACCCTCTGGCTGGAGGTCGACTTCAACAGCTCCACGAACAGCAGGATCAGCGACAGGAACAGGATCAGGTCGCCGACGCTGATGCTCCATACCGCGCCCGAGGTCATCGGCACGCGGAACAGGACTTCGCTCAGCACCGACGCCGGACCCAGCACCGCGTCCGGCGCGCTTCCGCCCAGCAGGATCACCAGATTGTAGATCACCACCGGCACGACCAGCAGGGGTATGGCGATCAGCATGGGCGGTCCCTCCAGATCGCCCTGCTTACCCCGGTTTCCGGCGCGCGGCCATATGGCCCCCAAGACCAGAATGGCCGGGTCAGAACTCGCTGATCGCGCCCGGACGCCGCGAGCGCGACTTCAGCCACATCACGCCCAGCAGGTCCGAGAAGGAGGCCCGCAGCCGGCCCCAGTTGGTGTATTTCGACCGGCCGACTTCGCGGTGGCGGTGATCGACCTCGAGGTAGCGGTTCTCATAGCCCTCGCGGATCGTCAGCGCCGGCAGGTAGCGGTGGATGTGATCGAAGTAGGGCAGGCGCAGGAAGACGTCGCGGCGGAAGGCCTTGAGCCCGCAGCCGGTGTCGTCGGCGTCGTCGGACAGCAGCTTCCGGCGGATACGGTTGGCCCAGATCGAGGCCTGACGCTTGGCGTTCGAATCCTGACGCTTGGCGCGGACGCCGCCGACCAGGGCGACATTGGCGGGCGCCGCGATCAGGGCGTCGGCCAGACGCGGAGCGTCGGCGGGCGGGTTCTGGCCGTCGCCGTCCAGGGTGACGATGATGGGCGCGCGCGCCGCCAGGACCCCAGTGCGCACCGCGCGGCTCTGACCCGCATTGGTCGCATGCGACAGCACCCGCAAGGTCGGCAGCTCCGCCATCGCCGCCTGAAGCTCGGCCAGGGTGGAATCCCGGCTGGCGTCGTTGACGAAGATCATCTCATAGGACCGGCCGGCGAAGGCCTCGGCGATCTCCCGCGCCAGAGGCACGGCCGCGCCGGATTCGTCATGCACAGGCACGACGACGGAAATTTCAGGAGTCGAGGCAGAGCTATCGGTCATCGTCGCTCTGTAGCGCATCGCCGGGGGCGAGGAAAACGGGGGACGCGCGACCAATCCAAAGCTGAAGCTTCCGGGGGGCGGCGTCGGCGTGATACGACAGCGCCATGAACCGCCCGAACCTGGATCACCTCATCGCCGGCTGGCGCGGCCCCGTTCTGGCGGCCCTGCTGACCCTGCTCGCCGGCCTGCCCAGCCTGATGCTGCTGCCGCCGCTGGACCGCGACGAAAGCCGCTTCGCCCAGGCGACCGCGCAGATGCTGGAAAGCGGCGACTATGTCGATATCCGCTTCCAGGACGAGCCTCGCTGGAAGAAGCCGGTGGGCATCTACTGGATGCAGGCGGTCGCCGTCGGCCTGACCTCGGACGTCGAGGACCGCAACATCCAGCCCTATCGCCTGCCGTCCCTGTTCGGGGCCATGCTGGCCGCCTGGGCCGTGGCCTGGGCGGGCGCGGCCCTGTTCGGCAACCGCGCGGGCTTTTTGGCGGGCGCCATGCTGGGCGCCACCTTCCTGTTGTCGTCCGAGGCGGGCATCGCCAAGACCGACGCCATGCTGTGCGGCCTGACGACCCTGTCGATGGCGGCGCTGGCGCGGATCTATATGGCGACGCGGGCCAACGAGAAGCCGGTGCGCTGGCACAAGCTGCTGTTCTGGCTGGGCATCGGCCTGTCGATTCTGATCAAGGGGCCGATCGGCATTCTGGTCGTGGCCCTGTCGATCATCGCCCTGTCGGTCTGGGATCGAAACATCAAGTGGCTGGGCAAGCTAGGGTGGGGTTGGGGCCTGCCCCTGGTCGCCCTGCTGGTCGGGCCTTGGGCCATCGCCATCACCATCGCCACCGACGGCGGCTTCTGGCGTGAAGCCATCGGCGGCGACCTCGCCCCCAAGCTGGCCGGCGCCCATGAAAGCCATGGCGGCTTCTTCGGCATGTACCTCCTGCTGTCGCCCCTGCTGTTGTTCCCCGTCACCCTGATGCTGCCCGCCGCCCTGTCGACGGGCTGGCGTCGCCGGGCCGAGCCGGCCATCCGCTTCGCCGTCTGCTGGCTGGTCCCGGCCTGGCTGATGTTCGAGATCGCTCCGACCAAGCTGTGGCACTACACCCTGCCCACCTTCGGCGCGATCGCCCTGCTGGCGGCGGCCGCCCTGACCCAGCCGATCGGCAAGGTCTCGCGCATTTCCGGCGCTCTGCTGGGCCTGTTCGCCGCTGTCGTCATCTGCGCCATCACCGTCTATGGCCTGACCGAGTTCGGGCGCTCGACGGCCCAGACCTGGGCCACCGTGACCATCGTCTTCGCCGTCATGGCGGCGGCGGTCGGCGGCTTCCTGCTGGTCAACCGGGCGGCGATCACCGGGGTTCTGGCCGCCATCGCGTGCGGCGTCATCGCCCACGCCGGCCTGGCTGGAACCATCCGCCAGCTGCGCCCCCTGTCCATCGCCCCGCGTCTGGTGAAGACTTTGGAATCGGCCGAGCTGAGCCCGGCCCAGGGCCGCTATCCTGGGCCGGTGGCCATCACCACCTTCCACGAGCCCAGCTTTGTCTTCCTGACCGGACGCGACACCCAGCTGACCGATGGCCCCGGCGCCGCCCGCGCCCTGGCCGAGGGTCGCCCCGCCATCGTCGAGGCCCATGACGACGAAGAGTTCCGCCGCGCCCTGGCTGATCTCGGCGCCGCCGGGCGCGCCGTCGGCGTGGTCAGCGGCCACAACTATTCCTCGGGCGACGACGTGCGCCTGACCGTCTATGCGCCGGCGGGCGCCGGCGAACGGAGCGCACGCTGATGGGGCGTTTCATCCAGATCGTCGAGGTCGGTCCGCGCGACGGCTTGCAGAACGAAAAGGCCGTGCTGACGCCAGACGTCCGCGCCGACTTCGTTCGCCGCCTGGAAGCCGCCGGCGCCCAGCGCATCGAGGCTGTCAGCTTCGTCCACCCGAAATACGTGCCCCAGATGGCGGGCGCCGAAGAGGTGATGGCCGCCCTGCCCCCCGCACCGGGCCACAGCCGCATCGGCCTGGTCCTGAACGGCAAGGGCTATGACCGCGCGCTCGGCACGGCGGTGGACGAGGTCAATGTCGCAATGTCCGCCACCGACGGCTTCGGCCTGAAGAACCAGGGCCTGAACGTCGACCAGCAGGTGCAGATGCTGTCCGACATCATGGCGGGCCGTCGCAATGCTGAAGGCGCGCCCGGCGCGACGCCGAAGCTGACGGCCACCCTGTCCTGCGTCTGGGGCTGCCCCTTCGACGGCGAGGTCTCGGTCGAGCAGGTCAGCGAACTGGTGGCCCGCATCGCGGCGCTCGGCGTCGAGGAGATCGCCCTGGCCGACACCATCGGCGTCGGCGACCCGTGGAGCGTGACCAAAAAAGTCGAGGCCGCCCGCAAGGCCGCGCCCGACGCCACCCTGCGCCTGCACTTCCACGACACCCGCAACACCGGCCTGGCCAACGCCTACGCCGGGGTCGAGGCCGGGGTGGACATCCTCGACGCCTCCGTCGGCGGCATCGGCGGCTGCCCCTTCGCCCCCGGCGCAACCGGCAACGTCGCGACCGAGGACCTGGTCTACATGCTGGAGCGCGGGGGCTTCGAAAGCGGCTACGACCTAGACCAACTGATCAACACCGCGCGTTGGATCGGCGAGCAGATCGGCCGCCCGAGCCCCAGCGCTCTGAGCCGGGCGGGCAACTGGCCTGGCGCGGCCTAGCGCAAGGTCTCCAACAGGGTTTCACAAACCCGATCAATGTCAGCTTCCGTCAGCAATTCGTGCGTGGGCAGGTTGATGCCTCGCCCCGCGCAACGCTCCGCATTGGGGATATGCAGCGTGTCATTGAAATAGGGAGGCATGTGGTTGACCGGATAGAACACAGGCCGCGTCTCGACGCCCTGATCATCCATTCCCGCCATGACCTGATCACGCTCCACGCGCGCGTCCGGCCCCAGCATGATCGTGTACATCCAGTAGGCGTGCTCGCAATCCTGCGCGGTGAACGGTCTTTCCACCAGCCCTTCGAGACCAGCAAGGCGCTCGTCATATGCGGCCGCAATACGTTTCCGTGTCGCCAGCGCCTCCGGCAGTCGTTCCATTTGTGCCACGCCGATGGCGGCGGTGATATTGGTCATACGGTAATTGTAGCCGACGACCGGGTGCCAATAGCGTCTCTGCGTGTCCATGCCCTGGCTACGCAGAATGCGCATGCGCTCGGCCAGAGCGTCATCATTAGTGGTGACGGCCCCGCCTTCGCCTGTCGTGACGATCTTGTTGCCGAAGAAGCTGAAGCTGCCGCAACGGCCAATCCCGCCGACTGCTTGGTCCCTGTATCGGGCGCCATGAGCTTCAGCAGCATCCTCGAGCACCCACAAGCCATGACGCTCGGCCATGTCCAGGATCGGCGCCATGTCCGCAGACTGACCATACAGATGAACGACCATGATCCCGCGCGTACGCGGCGTGATCGCTGCCTCGATCCGCTCTGGATCGATATTGAAGGTGCGGGGATCATTATCGACGAAAACCGACCGGGCGCCGCAGTAGTGAACACAGTTCGCCGTCGCAACATAGGTGAGCGCCGGCATGATCACCTCATCGCCCGGCCCCAGATCCATTGCAGCCAGCGCCAGATGGAGGGACGTGGTTCCATTGTTGCAGGCCACGGCATGGCGCGTGCCAGCCATCTCGGCGACCGCCGCCTCGAACCGTTCGATGAAAGGCCCGCGGGACGAGATCCAGGTGCTGTCAAGCGCCTCGTTCACATAGGTCTTTTCGAGCCCCGACAGCCGGGGAACAGCAACGCTAATACGGGATCTGGTCATGCTGATATCGTCGCCAGGTCGCAATCAGGCTGCACGCCGGGCAAGCCGGGTAAGATCGGCGTCCACCATTTCGGCGATCATGTCCTCAAGGCTCGTCGTGGGCTCCCAGCCAAGCTTGGCCTGGGCCTTGGCCGGGTCGCCTAGCAAGACATCGACTTCAGCCGGACGGAACAGCGCAGGATCGATAACCAGATGGTCCTTCACGGAGATGCCAGCGTGCGCGAAGGCGATATCCACCATGTGCTCGACGGTCCAGGTTTGTCCGGTGGCGATCACGAAATCGTCCGCCGTGTCCTGCTGCAGCATCATCCACATGGCCTGAACGTAGTCGCGCGCATGACCCCAGTCGCGCTTGGCGTGGATATTTCCCAAACGCAGTTCGCTAGCGAGACCCAACTTGATGCGAGCAGCGCCGGCCGTGACCTTGCGTGTCACGAACTCTTCGCCACGAAGAGGCGATTCATGGTTGAACAGGATTCCGGAGCTTGCGTGCATGCCGAAGCTCTCGCGGTAGTTCACGGTGATCCAGTGACCGTAAAGCTTGGCGACGGCGTATGGCGACCGGGGATAGAAGGGGGTCTGCTCGCTCTGCTTCTCGTGCTGGATGAGCCCGAACATCTCGGACGAAGACGCCTGATAGAAGCGCGCCTTGCTTTTCAGCAGACGAAGCGCCTCGAGGATGTTCAGAACACCCACGCCCGTCACATTCGCAGTCAAATGCGGTTGCTGCCACGAGGTCGCGACAAAGGACTGAGCCGCCAGATTGTACACTTCATCGGGGTCGACCTCGGCGATGATGCGGATCAAGCTGGACAGATCGGAGAGGTCGCCTTCGACAATCTTAACTCTATCAAGAACGCCGAGCCACTCGAGACGATCAAGATGAAGTCCGCCCGTGCTGGTTCTACGCGCAAGCCCCCATACGTCGTAGCCCTTATCCAGCAAGAACTGAGCCAGATATGCACCGTCTTGCCCGGTAATCCCAGTAATGAACGCCTTGGCCACTAAGTCCTCCAAAATGACGCGCCCTCCCTAGACCGGTTCAGGCCGTTTCACCAGACCGCACGTAAATTGAAAGCCGATTGCCAGATGCAGTCGGGTTGCCTATTCGGACCGCTGTACGGGTCGAGAGCGCTCCATTGAAAATTGCACTGCTTCTGCCTCAAGGCGAAAATTTTGACCATCGCTGGCGGGCCGCCTCGCTCGCTCGCTCGCTGGAGACCCTTACCGCTCCCGACGGAAGCAAGGTCGAAGTCGTCATCGGTTTGCCGGTCGCGTCTGGCGAGGTCTGGCGCAACCAGGAAGCGGCCCTGTTGAGGCAAGCTCCCTTCGTCACCGTTCGCCATTTGACGTGGGAGCGGGTCCAGACCGCCGTCATTGAACGCATGTATCCCGATCGGCAGATTGATTTCACTGGCGTCGAGGAAGCCGTGATACCCCGCGACTGGGGTTGGAACTTCATGGACTGCGACGGCTGGATCATCTTCGGGGATTGCGGACAAGGCGCCACGCCGCCCCTTCGTCCCACCGCTGTTCTCGTTCGCGACCTGGCCGCTCGTTACGTTCCGCAGGCCTTTGCCCAGAACATTCATGACGTCTTCTGGGCCCGGCAGTTGGAAGCCCTTCGAATGTGGCGACAAGCGCTCGCTGTGTGCGTTTCCGATGATGCAACGCGAAGCGACGCCGCTGGTTACGGAGGTATCCGGGCGGATCGCCTAGTTAAAACGCCGCGCCTGTTGCCGCCGGAAAACTCCGCCCCGGAGACGCCCCGAAAGCCGCGCGAATTCACCCTGGTGTGGATGCCGCGAATGAACCCAGGCCATAATATTGAAGCAGCGCTGGAAGGCCTGCGGAAATTCCTGGCCGGCCGCGCGTCGCCAGCGCGCATCATCATCGCCGGCGACGACGCGCGGCGGTTCGACCCTGAAGAGGGCGACCCGGCTATGGCTCCGTTGCCTGCGCAGCTGAAGCGGCTGGCCGCGACGCTGGAGTATGAGGCCTGCCTGTCCGAGGACGATCTTTGGGATGTCCTCGCGAATGCTGACGCCATCTGGTCAAGCGCCCTGGCGGACGGCGAGAACGAGGGCCTTGCCTGGGCGGCGCGCGCCGGCCTCCCCTTTGTCGGAATGCGGTACCCGCAGAATGAGACGATGGCGATTGAGCTGGGTGTAAACGCCATTTTCCACGACGGGCCGGGCTCTTCCGCCATAGCCCATGCGCTGACTGCACAATCGCTGTCAGCAACTCGCTCCAAGCCTTCGAGGTGCGGTGACGAGGCCGGAGGATGGTCTGAGGTTGTCGAGCGCCTCTGGGGCGCGTCAAATGCCTGACGACGTCCGCATTATCGACGTCAAGTTCGGCGACAGCAGCCAGAATCTCTTTCAGTCCGAGGGCGCTGTTCGCTTCGCGGTAGAGGCTATTCAAGCGCTGGCGCGTTCAGGAGGACATCACCTGCGCATCGCCTCGCCAGTGCAATGTTTGCCGAATTTGCGCGGCCAACTCGACATCCTGCTGGGAGAAGAAGGCGTTTCCTGGAGCCTGACGGCGCAGGAGCCCGCCGCCGCAGCCAACGTCCAGCTTTTCGTTGAAACCGACCAAGGCGATACCTGGCTTCAGCACGCCAAAGCGACGCTGAAAGTCCGTTCGGGAAATCCCGGAGACCCCACCAGCCGTTCAAGTGCTGGAGTCCGCATCGCGGCGGCCCGCCACGCAGCAGACAAGAGCGACAGGAACGTCTCTGTCGTGAGGAATACCGCCTCGGATCTCGGTCCTCTACTGGGCCTTGCAAAGGAAAAACGACGGACGCCTGAAAGTCTGCGCCGGTCGGCCGGCCTGCTCCGGTATCACGCGTCAATGACAGGACAGGATTACCTGGGAACCTTCCCGTTCGAGGAAGCCGAGTTTATCGTCGCCACGGGCGAAGACCTGCCGCTGGCCAATCTGGTGAGAGCGGGCGAGATGGCCGCCCGACTGGTGAGACGCCACCGACAGAACGTGAAGCTGTTCACGTTCGCCGCACCCGGTACAGGCCTGCTCACGCGTAGGGCCCAGGAAGAGTGCCTGACCCGGGACATCATCGCCATGCCGTCCCCGCCGCCCGATGTTCGCGCTGCGCTTCTGCATTGCGCCACAGCCGCAATCCATCCCGCCTTTCATGAAACCACATATGGCGCCTTCGGCTTCTTCGACGCCGCCAGCGTGGGCACCCCCTGCCTTATCGCCGACGGACCGCACACCCGCGAACTTCTAGAGGACGAGCCGAGCTTGGCGGATCTGGTGTTCGCCCCCTACCAGATCGACCAGATGCAACGATTGTACACCGCAGTCGCGCAGGACCGGGAGCGGTACGTGAATCTGGCGACCGCAAGCCACGCTCGCGTTCTCCGCCGACGTTCCGGCGCGCGGGTCGCGAAAGCACTTGTCGAAGCCGCGAAAGCAGCCAGCAGCCGGAAATGACTCAGGTAACGCACAAAGACGAGGCCTTGCACAGCAACGGCCGAATTCCCGTTGGCGTCTGGACGGAGTTCCCGCCCGGCACCAAATGGGCGAACGAGGGCATGTCGCGCTTGCTCGGTTTCCTCATAGAGGGCGTGGCGCTCGGCAAGAAGTATACGTTCCGTGTTGTCCTTGGCGACGGCGTTCGCGAGGCGGCAGAGGAAGATTTCGCTCAACTGGCCGCGACCAAGGGCCTCGACTACACTGTCCATTCTCCCAACGACCCCAGCATGCGTCCGGACGACTACGCTGCCTTGGCCAGGTTCGCGAATGCGAAAGTGCCGGTGCAGGGCTGGATATCCATGTTCCCGTACTTCAGGCACGCGCTCTCGCTTAACGCGCCGGTGGCGACCATCTTCCCGGACGGCATTCCCGCAGTTTTTCCAACGCCGGATCCTGCCGCCTGGGGCACTGGCGGCTACCTGTTGAATTGGCGCGACAACATCAGGACCATAATGGAGGGCTGCGATGGGGTGATTACCTTTTCGCGGCACGTCGCCAAGGATGAAGTCCAGAAGCTCTTCGGAATCCCCGCTTCAAAAATTAGCGTGGTGCATCATGCGCCCCCTGACCTGAAAGACCTGACCCCGTACGTTAGTCAGCGCCGCCGATCCCCGGCCAGCCTCGCTGCAGCTGGCGATATCCTGAGAGAGCACGCGCGCGAGCGCGGCTGGACCTACCTGATGGACTATCCGTTTGAGGAGGTCCCTTTCATCGCGGTTTCGACCCAGGATCGCGTGACCAAGAACATCCGCATGGTCGCCGAAACCGTACGCAACCTCGTCCGCACCGAACGTTTCGACATGCGGCTATTCATGACAACCCCGCTGCATTTCGGGAGGAAATGGACACCGCTGCCCGACTACGTGGAGCATGAGATGCTGATGCCGGACGTGGTTTCGATGCCTGAGCTGCCTCGCCCGGTTCACGCTGCCTTCTATCACTGCGCCGCCGTCGCCATTCACCCGGCCATCTTTGAGGGCGGTCACGGGACATTCCCCTACTTTGAGGCCGCGAGTGTCGGAACGCCTTGCCTGATGGCCAGGGGGCCGCACGTCCAGGAACTGGTGGACGACGAGCCGAGCCTGGATCCTTTTGTGTTCGACCCCAGCGATCGGCAGATGTTGGCCGACAAGATCAAGTACGTGCTGGCGAACCGAGAAGACGTCCTGGATGTCCAGGCCAGGGTCTATGATCGCCTCGGACAAAGGAGTTGGGCCGATGTGGCTGCGGGTTACGCCGAGGCCGCACTCAATCGCGCGCCCTCCGTCTCCTAAAAACTAACCGGCGGCGCCTTCATACAGCCGCCTATGCAAAACACTGAAGGCGCACTAACAGGAGGTTCGCGAGGCAGGCGAGCATCTGAGGCAAGACCATAGAATGACTGCTCGATCTGAAAAGACCAAAGGCCAGATGACGTCGCCCGACCGGGCGCCAAGACCAGCGGGTCCAGCCGCCGAGGTCGACGGCCTGACTATCCAGGAGCTAACTGATCGCATCCGCGCGCTTGAAGCCGCGCGCGAGGAAAATATCATTCGCATGGCCCGACTCGTGGCTGAACGCGACGCCCTGGAGCGCGACGTGCAGTTGAATGCCGCGCGCTACAGACGCGAAAGTCGGCTCAACGCGGGGGTTTCCCTCCCTCAAGCGGCGTTCGTAAACAGGATCACGCGCCCTTCTCGTCCGGCCTCTCTGCCAGACCTTTCCGTCGCGGAGCCCTGCAGCACTGAAGAGTTCCGCCGTCTTCGAAACGAGATGAAGGCTGCGATGCAGTCACGTGACTGGGCTGCCGCAGTCGCGCTCGCTCCGGCAGTCATCCGATGCCGCCCATCGCGACCGGCGTCGTGGATTCAGTACGGCAACGCCGCCAAGGAAGCGGGGGACATCGCCTTGGCCGAGCACGCCTACTTCCACGCCCTGGCGCTGGACGCAGGCAATGCCGACGTATGTGAACATCTCGGACACCTCCTTCGGCTGCGCGGAGAGCTTGCCCTTGCAGCCGAAATTTTCCGGGGCGGACTGGTCGCCGCGCCCTGGGCGTCGGTACTACGCGACAAGCTCGCCGATATGAACCAACCCGCTCCGCCCATGCTGGACCGTCGCCCCGCGAAGCCCCGCCGCAAGATGGCCCGCTGGTGGTTCAAGCGCCTCAGCGCCGGAGCCAGCAGCGCCGCTCTCGCCGGCAAGTGGAGCCAGGCTGCCGCGCGGTACGGAGTCCTGACACGGCTATACCCTGCTGAAACCCGGCTTCACATCCAACTCGGTCACGCGCTGAAAGAGCAGGGCAAACTGCATGAAGCCGAAGCAAGCTATCGCCGTGCCCTCGCGCTGCAACCGCTGAACAATGACGCCTGGCTTCACCTCGGCCACGCCCTCAAACTGCTGGGGCGCATGACCGAGGCGCAAGCGGCCTATCATGCAGCGCTTCGCCTGTATCCAGAGAACGCCGCAGCGGAAATGGAACTCCGCGTGCTCGACGGAGACTGGTGATCACCATGATGTCCACTTGGGGTAGGCATGCCCGCATTATCGGCGCGTTGATGATGCGGGAAACCGTCACGCGATATGGCCGTCAAGGTCTGGGCCTTGCGTGGCTGGTAGGGGAGCCTCTGATCTTCTGCTTTGGCGTTCTCATCATGTGGACGGCGATCAAGCCTCCTTATGAACACGGCATCCGCATCGGCCCATTCATCATGTCGGGGTATGTATGTCTTCTTTTGTTGAGGCACCTCATCACGGCTAACATGAACGCGCTTCAGGCGAACATCGGCCTCTTATATCATCGGCAGATCAAACCCCTGCACATCTACATTTCCCGGTGCGTGCTGGAATTCGCGAGCAACACGCTCGCATTCATCGTGGTCTATGCCGTGTTGGTGACGCTCAATCAGGTCGGCATGCCAGGAGATCCCCTGAGCCTCTATGCAGGATGGCTCCTGCTTGGCTGGATGGGTAGCGGCCTAGCGCTGGTGTTTGCGGGCTTGGCGCTCCAGTTCGAACTCTTCGAGCGGATTTCGGGCGTCCTGCAGTATGCGATGATCCCCGCTTCGGGCGTCTTCGTCATGGCAGCTTGGCTGCCCGAAAATTATCGCAATGTCTTAATGAAGATTCCCATGCCTCACGCGGTCGAAATGGTTAGAGGCGGCGTCTTTGGCGACACAGTGCAAACTTTCCACGATCCAGCCTATGCTATGGCTTGGTCTGCCATTTTTACCTTCACCGGGCTTATTCTGATTGCGCGGGCAAAGCGCCACGTCGAAGTCGAATGATCCGCCGGATGCCAGAGCAAAGTCTTAATCGAATGAGTGATGCAAAACTAACCTACCTTGGTCAGGACAAGACGACCCAGCCCTTGGTCACGGAGCCTTTATGGCGCAAGTTCTGGAACCGAACTTCTAAATCATTCCTGATCGTCGTCTGCATCCCGATGCTACTGGCGACGCTTTACTACTACCTCGTAGCGTCTCCGATCTATGTGTCGGAAGCGAAGTTCATAGTAAGGCAGACCGAACGACAAACACCGTCTTCCATCGGTCTGGTGCTTCAGAACGTCGGCATCTCCAGCAGCACAACCGACTCTTATGTCGTGCACGAATACATCAAGTCGCATGCCGCCGTTCAGGATATTACCAAGAGGCTGGACCTGGCCAAGGCCCTGTCGCCCGCGGGTTCCGATTTTCTGACGCGTTATCCCAGACCCTGGGAGCGCTCCTCGACTGATGGCCTGCACGAAGGCTTCAACCGCTTCGTATCTGTTGGGCATGACTCGGGAACGGGCATGTCGACCTTGAAGGTGCGCGCTTTCAACCCAAGGGATGCGCAACTTATCGCTAACGAGCTTCTCAAAGGCGGTGAGCAGGTTGTGAATCGCCTCAATACCCGCGCCAACCAGGGTGCGATCGACGAAGCCGAAAAGAACCTGGCCGAAGCGGAAGCCAAGCTGGCCCAGGCTCAAACGGTGCTGTCCAACTTCCGCAATCAAGAGAGGATCATTGATCCTGCGCGATCGGCGGGGGAAGGCTCGGAAATGGTGGGTGAGTTGATGGCCACCATCGCTGAAATGAAGGCGGAACGTGCGCAAATTGCGCAACAGGCGCCGCAGAGCCCCCTACTGGCGACCCTGGACAGCCGTATCGCGGCCTACCAGCAGCAGGTCGAGGCCGAGCGCAGCAAGCTGGCCGGCGACATGACCTCTCTTGCCCCGAAGATGGCGATCTACGAGTCGCTTTCGCTGGATCGGGAATATGCGAGCCGCGCCTTGACTTCAGCGCGTGCGGCTCTGGATTCCGCACGGACGGACGGACGTCGGCAAAAGCTGTACCTTGAGGAAGTGGTGCCCCCCAACCTTCCTAGCGATCCCAGCCTTCCCAACCGCGAGCGAGCCCTGCTCACCATTCTCGCTACACTTCTGCTGACCTACGGCGTCGGTTGGCTGATTGTCGCGGGCATCCGGGAACATCAACTGGGATGACGATGGCGACCACCAACGCCTCGCCGCAAGTTGCGACCGGTCCTTCCGGCCTGGAAGTGCGGGATCTGGCCAAGATTTTTCCAGGAGCGCACGGCAAGGCGCTTTTTCGCAATCTGTCGTTCGACGTCGCGTTTGGAGAACACTTGGCCTTGCTAGGGCGCAACGGCCAGGGAAAGTCGACTCTGCTCAAGATCCTGGGAGGCATTGTCCCGATCGAAGAGGGCCGGATTAACTGGAACATGTCGCCATCCTGGCCTCTCGGCTTCGGCGGCGGTTTCCAGGGCAGCCTAAGCGGTCTGGACAACATCCGGTTTCACGCGCGGATATACGACAAGCCCTTCGACGCCCTGCTTGCACAGGTCGACGAGTTTGCCGAACTCGGCGCTGCCCTGCGGCAGCCGGTCAAGCACTACTCATCCGGCATGCGTGCACGCCTCGCCTTCGGCCTTTCGATTGCGATCGAGTTCGATTGCTACATGATCGATGAAGTCGTTGCGGTCGGCGACGCCCGTTTCTCCACAAAGTGCCATGATGAGCTCTTTGTCGGGCGCGGCGAGCGTTCGTTCATCATCGCCTCACACGACATGTCCCTTATTCGGCAGACCTGCACCAAGGCCGCTGTGATTGAAGGCGGGAATGTAAAATTTTTTGACGACGTCGAGCACGCCATCGAGATCTATAGCTGGTTACGGACGCCGTAGCTCAGGACCCGTTGATAGAATTCACAGTGAGTCGTTGATCTGATTCACTGTGAATTCTATCACTTAGTTCCGAGCCTAGGTCAGCCATCCGCGTCAAACTCGCATCAGTCGGAATCCTAGGCGCGTCCGATCCACATTCCCTCTAGAACAAACTCGCCCACAAAGGCCGGATGGGTGAGTATCAACCTCGCTTCGCACGCGTCTACAGCCGACCACTCATGCTCGATCTCGGCGAGATAGACGCCAGGGCTCTCGCATGCAGCGTTCAGCAGTGAAGAAGTCATCAGACTACCCCATTCTATCCTGAAGTCTGTTCCCGCTGCATCTTCGTCAATCCGGAAGCGTAGGCGCAACCGCCATCGCCCCCGGCTGAGAGCCAAGTGCGGCCCCCAGGCCAGCACCCGCGCCGGCCCAGTCAAATCGATGCGACCTTGATCGGCCGAAGAATCCGCGAAACGAAGCAGATGGCTCGAGATCTCGACGTCCTCAGAGATCCTTCGCTTGTGGTAGAAGGCCAGCATGGATGGAAACACGGTTTCATCGACAACCGCTGCTCCCACCCGCCCCTCTATAAGGGCGGACAGTGCATTCAGCGGCGCCACCCCCGTTTCTGGAACCGAACTGGCGTCGATGATAATGGTCGGCCAAGGCGCATCAGCCGCAAACGCCAAAGCCCGCGCAATATCCTGAACACGAATCGCTTCGAATTGCGGATCCTGGTCTTCGCTCCACTGCGGCGGGCCGATGAACACCCAGCGATCAGGCTCAAAAGCCAAGGCTTCGCCGACAATGGTCGTGACGAATAATTCCATCGTCGCCATCACGGTCAGCCCCAGGGGCAGATTGCGCCATATCGACGATAGGTCTCCGGGCAGGAATAGCACCGCGACCCTGATTTTGTTCACGTCGCTCATATCAAGCTTAGGGTTCAATTGCGCCAGCATCACAGTACGCCAACAGCCTTGTAAACACTTGCCAAACGCGCGCGATACGCGCCCTCGCTAAAGTGCCGGGCCCTTACGCGCCCCTTGGCCGCGAGATCCGTCCGCAAGTCGGCATCCATATCAAGAGCCGTAATACCGTCTCGGATCTTGTCGATATTGGTTGGATCCACCTTGAGGGCTGCGTCCCCAGCGACTTCGGGCAGCGATCCCCCCGTCGATGTCAGAACCGGCGTGCCCGCCCACATGGATTCCAGCAACGGCAGGCCGAACCCTTCATATAGAGAGGGGAACAGGGTCGCTTTTGCGCCGCGCACGACCGACCGGAGCACATCCTCCGGCAGATAGTCGAGATACCGGACGGTCTGATCCTTGCCGTGTCGGACCACTTCATTGAGCAAGGCAGTCTCGTTTTCCGCCAGCCACTGCCGGCCGGCGACAACCACGAGAGGGGTCGTCGATCGCGACGCCACATAGGCTTGAACCAAACGCCCCAGATTCTTCTTCGGCTCTATCGCGCCATAGAAAAGGAAATAGTTCTTCCATTGGAGGCCCAGCACACCTTCCACGGTTCGAAGCGCCTCAACCTCATCGACCTCGCCCATATTAGGCAGCACTGCCTGATATGTCGCCGTGACCCGCCCCGGGTCCACCCCCATGATGTTGATCAAGTCGGTTCGGGTCGTCTCGGACACTGTGACAATATGATCCGCCCGATCAGTCAGGATGCGCAACATATCATAATATGACTTTTTGTCATCAAGTGTGGTGCTTGGAAGCATCAACGGGATCAGATCATGGACCGTATAAATATTCGGAACACTCGGTGCCCAACATGGGATAGGACAGGTCCAGTGCATGACGTCGGGCAAACGAAGCCCTTCTTCGGCACAAAATTTCACAGGCACAGGACGACGGTAGTGACGGAACGAACGTCCAGCTATATTGAAAAGTTCAGTTGACGACCAAATCACGTCGGCTTGTGGAGACTGGCTCATCGTCTCCGGCCAGTAAATGCTTCCCGATATAGGCACCGGGTGCGCGTCGCGTCCGTACCTGGAAAGCACAGTAGTAGCAGCGCGTTTAAGACCTTTCTTCTGCCGCCCGCCTGCCTGTGCATCCACAAGCGCAATTTCGTTAAGCAGCGGCTCTCTGGAACGTCCAGCACTGGGCCCATACAGAACATGGCCAGACAGACCAAGGCTCTGGATATTGCGAAGGAGGTTGCGGCCATAAACCTGGATGCCGCTTCCCTTGGCCAGCGCCAGATTCCAACCATCTATGCATATACTGGGCATTTCGCACTCCGAACATCGCCCGCCTCGCAATAGAGGTTTCGGCCCGGTCCATCAAACCGCATTCACCGCAAAGCCTGCTTTAATCAGCCGGCCAGCTCCACCGGGGGGACGGGAAATGCCCTCCTGATCGTGGTCAGCTTTGATGCTTGCCAACGCACGAGATACTCAACATGCTTGCCCAGCCGACGGCGGAAAGCAAAGGCGCGCTCCCACAGCGGGGCAGAACGCCACATCCTTCCATCCAGAGAAAATTATGAACGATACAAATAATATTAGCAAAAAATCTGAAAGAATGGCCGTCGGGCTCTATGGGGCAGGAGGTTTTGCCAAAGAGGTTATGCCTCTCATAATTGAGCACATAGAAAAAGCAAAAATAAATAACAGCAATATTGATTTCGATGTATTTTTTGTTGAAAAAACCCCTTCTGAAACAACACTCAACGGTTACAAGGTAATTTCAGAGGACGACTTTTTTTGCGGCGAATATGATGAGAGATTATTCAACATCGCCATTGGAAACTCGAAACTTAGAGAAAAAATAGCCAGCGAGTGCATCGCCCGTGGAGCAAAACCTCTCTCCGTGCGATCCCTTCACTCAGTGACATATGACTGCAACGACATCGGTCATGGCGAAATACTTTGCGCACACACGACCGTCACATCAAATGTGAAAATTGGCAATTTCTTCCATGCCAACCTCTACTCTTATATCGCACATGACTGCATCATCGGTGATTTCGTAACATTTGGGCCAAACGTCCACTGCAACGGCAATGTAACGATACATGATCACGCGTATATCGGCACAGGCGCAATTATCAGAGATGGAACCCCAGCCAATCCGATCGTCATCGGAGAAGGCGCCGTTGTGGGCATGGGGGCCGTCGTCACGAAAAGCGTCGCGCCATTCACGACTGTGATCGGCAGCCCTGCAAGGCCTCTCGTAAAGGCCTAAGCTAGGTCTCCTCGGCGTCGGATACGGCGTCATCAGCCCTTACGGCTGATGACGCCCTTATCTGGCGCTAAAGATTCAACAACGCCGGGTCACCGCCCTGGGCCGCTATGTTGACGCTGATGGCCTTTTCGGCGGCGTAGCGGATCAGGCTGTTGGGGCCGCCGGCCTTGGGGCCGGTGCCGCTGAGGCCCTCGCCGCCGAAGGGCTGGACGCCGACGACGGCGCCGATGATCGAGCGGTTCACATAGACGTTGCCCGCCGGGACCAGACGCACGACCTCGTCGGCGAAGGCCTCGATGCGGCTGTGGACGCCCAGGGTCAGGCCGTAGCCGCGCGCGGCCAGCTTGGCGGCGACCGACTTCAGGTCCTTCGAGTCATAGCGATAGACGTGCAGGATCGGGCCGAAGACCTCGCGCTCGAGGAAGTCGGGCGTGGGGATTTCAGCGATGGTGGGGGCGAACAGGTCGCCCTTGGCGGAACCAGCGGCTAGTTCGGCGCGGGCGATGATTTTCGCTTCTTTCGCCAGCCGCGCGACGTGGGCTTCCAGGTTGGCGCGGCTCTCGGCGTCGATGACGGGGCCGATGTCGGTCTTGGGGTCAGTCGGGTCGCCGATCACCTGGGTCGCCAGCGCGCCCTTGAGGCCTTCGATCAGGGCGTCGGCGGCTTCCTTGGGCGCATAGAGGATGCGCAGGGCCGAGCAGCGCTGGCCGGCTGAACCGAAAGCGGACAGGATAACGTCGTCGATGACCTGTTCCTTCAGCGCCGTGGTGTCCACGAACATGGCGTTCAACCCGCCGGTCTCGGCGATGAAGGGAATGATGGCGCCGGGACGCGCGGCGAGGCCGCGGTTGATGGCGCTGGCGGTGTCGGTGCCGCCGGTAAAGGCCACGCCGTCGATGCCCGGATGGTTGGTCAGGGCCGCGCCGACCACCTCGCCGCGACCGGGGACCAGGGCCAGCAGGTCGGGGTTCAGGCCGGCCTTGTAGAAGAGGCGAACGGCCTCTGCGGCGATCAGCGGGGTCTGTTCAGCGGGCTTGGCCACCACGGCGTTGCCGGCGGCGAGCGCAGCCGCAATCTGGCCGGTGAAGATGGCCAGAGGGAAGTTCCACGGGCTGATGGCGGCGAAGACGCCACGGCCATGCAGGACCAGTTGATTGGTCTCGCCGGTCGGGCCCTTCAGCGTCTGGGCGCCGCCGAAGTCGCGCTCGGCCAGCAGAGCGTAGTAGCGGCAGAAGTCGGCGGCTTCGCGCACCTCGGCCACGCCGTCGTTCAGCGTCTTGCCCGCTTCGCGTGACAGCAGGGCGACCAGACGGTCCATGTCGGCTTCCAGGGCGTCGGCCATGGCGCGCAGGATGGGGGCACGGCCCGAACCGCCGATGCGGTCCCAGGCGACCTGGGCGTTTCCGGCAGCGGCGACAGCAGCGTCCACGTCCTCGACCGAGGCTTCGGACACATGACCCAGGACCTGCGAGCGGTCAGCGGGGTTGGTCACGTCCTGCGGATTGATCCCGGCGCGCAGCTTGCCGCCGATGATCGGGCCGGACGTCAGCTTCTCGCTGTCGACGCGCTCCAGGGCCTTGGCGTGGCGCTCACGGTCGGCGGCCTGCGAATAGTCGCGGCCAAGGGAGTTCTGACGATCGCCGTAGATGTTCATGGGAACCGGAATCCTGGGGTGACGGTCGGGCTGGGCCTCGACGGC
>Ga0265296_1001230_pt1 | contig 30571 bp, 28 predicted proteins | sample MunlanPumphouse1_FD_189073 | JGI IMG/M metagenome (GOLD analysis project Ga0265296, IMG submission 189073) | Groundwater microbial communities from a municipal landfill in Southern Ontario, Canada - Pumphouse #1 | ecosystem: Environmental > Aquatic > Deep subsurface > Groundwater | place... | reverse complement strand
AAAAATATCTCTGGCATAAGGCACGGATGGTTGAATATAACGGCAAGCTTGTTCCTGTTTACACGCTCAACGTTAAGGTCAGAGATTCTCAGGTTAAACTCAAAGCCTTCTGTATTATGGGCAAATGGTCAGAAGAAGATGATAAGTCATGCCATATCCTCATCACCAACAACCTCACCCTCGACCATAAGAAGGCTACTGCCTTATATCGCTTGCGCTGGGGCATTGAACACGCCTTCCAGGAACTCAAGGATTCCTTTTACTTCGACCATTACCAAGTCAGGCATAAAGAGAAGATTATGCGCTATTGGATGCTCTGTCTGTTAGTCTGGACGCTTATCTACTGGATAAAACAGAATGCGTATTTACACAAGACTATTTCCTGTAACGCATCCAGCTGTAATGATTACAAGCGCGCGCTCCTTATGCTTATTGAATTCTCTTCCTATGCTGCGCTGAGAAAGAACGATGCGTTACGCACAGAATACTTCGCTGCTATAAAATCAGAGAGATTTAGAAATTCCTGCTACAGCTAATTTTAACAAAGTCGTGTTAGATTTAAAAGATTGCTTCGCAAAAATCGCTCGCAATGACATATTGAATCTAACTTGGCCGAAACGCTTACGAAAATTAATTATTATTACTCAAATTTTGTTCCCGAAGCTGGTAAACGCCGGCTTAAAACCGTGTTTTTTCGCTAAGGCGCAGATTAATTCTACTTTTTCCAGCGATGGCTCCCAGCCAACCGAGAAATCCTCGAATTTGCCTTCCAAGGTTAGGATTATGGTTTCTGCCATGCAAGCATAAATCTGGCCTTTGGTTAAGCCCGTATCTAAAGTTAGTTTAATCTCGCAAGGCGGCTCTATTGCCGCTCCGTCAATAATTAAAAGGTCCGGACGCTTTCGGAAAATCTCTAGGGTTATGTTGCGGGGGACCGGTATATCGCAGATTATTGCCCCCGGTTTAAGCTGGTTGATTTCTACTTCAGGGGAAACCTCAATGGCGGAAGCAGTAAAAATTACGATATCGGAATTTTTAATCGCTTGATTAACGTCCATGCATGAGTTTTCTATCTCTGCCGGGCCTTCTATTTTAAGCTTAGAAATTAATTCTGAAAGCCGTTCCTGGTTTTTGGCAGCAAGCGAAATTTTTGCTGCCTGTTTGGATAAAGTATAAGCGCAGATTTTTCCGATAGAATTAGTCGCGCCGATAATCGCGATTTTAGCGTATCTCAAGTTAATTTTGCGCATTTCTACGGCTTTAAAGATGGTTTCCAAACAGGCCCCCCCGGCATAAGTAGTGCCGTTAGTAATCGGCACGTCCAGCCGTTGGGCCAGAAGTTTACCTGCCTGGCCCACTGTGCCGGCTAATGCACCTAACCCAAGCATATCTACTTTAAGCCGCTCGGCAATTTTCGCGGCAGCTAAGATTTTATCAATTACGAAGCCCTCGTCTAGCCCTAATATTTGTTTTGATAAAAGCGGGCAGGCAATAAAATAACCTTCAATTTCCAGTCCGCTTGCCGAGCGGATGCCTAATACATGATTAATGGTAAAAGGCGGCAGGAATTCCATAGTTTTTTTTAATAAAAATTGCGGTAATATCCTGGAAGGCGGAAAAAAGTTATATATATTCCTGATGCCGATGGGATGAATAATGAATCCGAATTTACGCATATTTATAGGCTTTTTCTCCTTTTATCGCTTCTTTTACCCTTTCGATGATTATTTGATTGATTGGGCTATTGCCCCAGTAAAAATCTGCTGCTTCAAAACCGTTTCTTTTGCCAAGTTTTCTTATTTCGTTTATCTTCTCTATAGTAATATTTCCTTTACCGGAGCTAAAGTTTTCATATCTGTGCTCAAGGGCAAGGATTATGCCTTCGGCAAAACAGCCGTAGATTGTATCTTTATTTGGCAGGCCAACATCAATGTTTAAAACCAGAGGCGAAGGCGATTTTGCCAGGCCTCCGGAAAAAACCAAGATATCGTCTCTTTGTATAGGAACATAAGCGATATTTTTAGGGTAGCCTATATCGCAGACAATCGCCCCGGGCTTAAACCAGTTAACATTAAGGATGGAAGCGCTAGCGCTGGCAGCGGTAATTATAATATCAGCCTCTCTTATTGCTGTTTCATTGTTGTTTGTTGCGGTAATTCTGGATTTTCGTTTTTTCATTAGTTCTGTCCTGACGCGCCGCAGGCCTTCCTTGTCTAAATCGGTAATGGTCAACTGCCGGAGTTCTTCCGCAAAAAATCTGGCGCAAGCGCTGCCGATGTCTCCGGCTCCTCCGATGATCACTCCCTTGGCTTGGGCAAGGTCTAATTGCAGCAGCTTAGCTGCCTTAATTACTCCGTCGATAGCCATGGCCGCGGTGAAAGTGTTGCCGCTGGTTACCGCTACGTCAACTTCATCTGAAACTTTATGCCCGATTTTTTCTTCCACGATGGAATTAAATCCCGATAAGCTGACAATGCCTACGTCATGCTTCTCGGCGATCTTGCATGCTTTTACCACTTTGGAGAATACCGCCCAGCAGTCCTTTTCTAGCATATCCGGGATAAAGGTGGATACTACTAAGCAGCCGTTGGTAAATTTAGCGTTCTTAGATTTAAAGCTTATTATATCCTGAAGCTTAAAAGATGGAGTGATATGAAAAAGTTGGCTTAAGAATTCAAAGGAAGGCATTTTGAATTCCGGGTTTAAATTTTTTATGCATTGTTCAAGGTGGTAAAAGTTATAGAAGTGGGTGATAATACCAAAACCGGCGATTCTTTCCGAGCTGCCGCGCCTGAAATCCGCGTATTTTATTGAGATCAAACGCCGTTCCATGGCATCAAGTATGGCCTCAAAATTTTTCTGCAGAAGCTTCTTAATGTAAGAGTCCGCAAAATCCTTGATTACGGGGATTCCTACCTCCAGTAAAACAACTAGAGTGACTTCCGTGCCTTCTTTATGTTCTTTAAACTGCCATTTACCTTTAAATTGCGCCAGGTCGCCTTCTTTTGACTGGAAATGGATTGTATCATTCTTAAGGTCTAAAATGTCTTCTTCCAGCCAGTTTATCGGCACTCCGTCTGTCTGGATACGCCATTTGGTAAGCATGCAGTTATGTTTTTGCTGCAGGACCGTTACCTCCTTAACAAAAGGTATGTAAGCGGGAAATTCCCAAACTTTTGTCAGTAGGCGGATGACTTTACGTTTTTTCCCCGGGATGACCCTTACCAGTTTAATCTCAATAAACTTTTTATTATCCTGCATCTAACATCTCCTTGATGTTGTTGCGGATTTTAAAAATACCCTGCTGTAAATATATATCGTCAATGACCTCATCAAATTCTTTTAACAGGTAAACCGGTTTTCCGATTTTTAATTTAATCGGCACTAATTTCGGAAAGAATTTACTTAAAGGCAGGGCTTCAAATGAACCTAGGACGGCGCAGGGGACAATCGGCCTTCCGGTCTTCAATGCCAGAAGTGCCGCGCCTCGTTTAAATTCCCGCATTTTTCCGTCAGGGCTGACACCGCCTTCGGGGAAAAGCCCGACGTTTTTATTGTTCTCCAGCAAATAGATCGCTTTCCTGGAAGCGCTGCCCACAGGCAATGCCTCGATTTTTTTTAAAAACCAGCCGATCAGGAAAACTTTATAGAGAAACCTTAAAGCAATACAGTAAACTTTCTTGGGCACCGCGGCCATGATCAAGCCGGCGTCTAGGTAGCTATTGTGGTTAGCCACAATAATAAAATTTGTCTTCTGAGGGATGTTTTCCAGCCCTTCAGTTTTTAGCCTGAATAGCAGCTTTGCTCCTATGTAAAAGAAGTACCGGAATACCCAATACCACATATTTTAGAATACGGGCGCCTCGGGAAGCCAGACTTCAAAACCGCATCCCGCGGCAATATCCGCGATTTCCTCCAGTTTATCCGGGTTGATATTCTCGGCGCAGGAATAATTGGCGAATTTTTCCTCGAATGCCAAAAGCATGGTTTCCGCCAAAGAAGCGCAGATTATTCCTTTAGGCATCCGGTTATAAATACAAAACTTTTTTGGGTAGGGCACTTTGATCAGCCCGGTTTTAATAAAGGTGCAGTCGCTGCGTAATAATTTATCTGAAGGATTTACGCCGCAGCCGTAAAGCTCGCAGACAATTGCGCGCTCTTTCAGCGCTGTTATATCAAAAGAAACATTTTCTGAAGTGCCTAAGTTAATCAGGATATCCGCGTTTTTTGCCGTTTTTTTGAATTCTTCAGCCGACGGAGCTACTGAAATATTATTTACGCAGTCCGCAAGCTTGCGGCAGCAAAGCCCGGCAACCTGCTTATTTGCCCCGAAAATTAATACAGTCGAGCCCATCAGGTTTATTTCTTTGGCTTTGCATATTCTGTAAACAGCTTCGAATATTGACCATGAAGTAAAAATAGAGCCGTCATTAAAGGGGATGTTCAGGTTTTCAATAATTCCTAATGTGTTTTTCTGCAGCCACGGATAAAGGTTTAGGTCAAAGCCGATCATTTCCGCTCCCAGATGTTTAGCTTTCTGGCAGGCTGAGGCGATAAATTTATCCGAGGCAGCAGGCAAGGTGATGATATCGGCCTGGATTTCTTTTCCCGAAGCAGAGCGGATAGACTTGATGTGCCGGAAGTGGTTGAACGGTAAAAAGAATTTTTCACCGGATTTTATGAGAAAGGCGATTTTTTTCATTTCATCGAGGTTTCCGTGGTTTGCGGCTGGAGGCTAGTTTTTCTGCGTTCCCTGCCTTGAATATAATAAATTGATTTTTCCCTGATCCAGCGCTCAATATATTTCTTATGGAACCTCCAGTCAGTGCCGATTTTAAAGGCGGGGATTTTTCCTTCACGGGCGTATTTGTGCACTGTCAAAGGATGGATATTTAAGTATTCCGCTACTTCTTTAGCAGTCATAATTTCTTTATTTATTTGCATCGCGCGCTCCTTTCTATCATATCTACGATAATCATATATATACTAGTAAAACTATATATTGTCAATAAAAAACAAGGGACCGTTTCTATTTTTCCTTAAGTATCGTAGTGAAGGTTTTCCCGAACTATATCAATAATATCTCGGGATCCCGCCCCAAGATTTTGATTAAAGGCGGGAAAACCTTCACTACGATACAGGCGAGAAAAATAGAAACGGTCCCAAGATTTTTCCCTTTTCTCTACCCCTCTTCGATTAAGCCTAAGACTTCGCCGATATTCACGTCAGCGCCTTCGCGAAAAAGAATCTGTTGCAGCCTGCCGGAGCACGGGCTGGGTAAATTGAAAGTTGCTTTATCCGTGGTTAATTCCACTAAGTCGTCTTTTTCATTGACCTTCTCTTGCTCCTGAAAATACCAGTAGGAAACCATTGCTTTCTTGATCCCAACTCCTAATTCAGGCAAAACTACTTTGAACATAATGATACCTCCCTGCTGGAAAATGCACGTTTATAATTTTCAATTACTCCTATTTTTACATCTTCAATCTCAATGTCTCTCCCCAAAATTGTTTCCAGGGAAGCCATTTCTATATCCATGCCGCAGGGGCGGATAAGGCGGAAATTAGCCAAATCATCAGCTTTGATATTTATGCTGATGCCATGGCAGGTAATCCAGTTTCTGACCGCTATGCCAATAGAGGCGATCTTTTTTTGGCCATACCAGACTCCGCTAAGGCCGGAAATCTGCCGGGGAAAAACCCCGAAATTATTTAAGCAATCAATAGCGGTATTCTCTAAGAGCCTTAGGTACCAGTGGATATCTTTATGGAAAAAACGCAGGTTTAAGATTGGATAGGCTGTTAGCTGGCCCGGCCCGTGATAAGTGGTGCTGCCGCCGCGGTCAACTTCAAGGATAGTGATCCCTTTTTGCTTAAGTAATTCATCGGCTGCTAAAATATCGGTTTTTTTGGCGGCGCGGGATTGGGTGATAACCGGATAATGCCGGCAGATAATTAAGGCAGAGGCAAGTTCTTCTTCTCTGACCCGCCGGAATATTTCTTTTTGAAAATTCCAAGCCGCCTGAAAATGTATTACACCTAAATCAAAGACGGTAATTTCCATAAAATTTAGGCGATTGCGTCGTGGATTGCTTCAGACAGAGTTGGATGCGGAAGAATAGTTTCTTTTAATTGGCGCAAAGTCAGCTTATTGGCGCAGGCGACTGTCAATGGGCTGATTAACTCTGTGGCGCGCGGTCCAATGATTACTGCGCCTAAGATCACGCCGCTAAATTTGTCGGATATAATTTTGATAAAGCCTTCTGTTTCATCCAGAATGCGCGCCATTCCCGAGCCCAGAAAATCAAATTTATTAACTTTGATATCCAAACCGGAATTTTGAGCTTCATCTTGCGAAATTCCTACCGCAGCGATTTCCGGGTCAGTAAAGATGCAACTAGGCACAGCGCTGATATCTGCTTTGATTAAATTTTCCGGATGGGCGATATTTCCGGCGGCAATGCTTCCCTGGTAGGCGGCAAAGTGCGCCAGCATTAAGTGAGAAACGCAGTCGCCGCAAGCAAATATGTTAGGGATGTTGGTCCTAAGATAAGCGTCAACTATAATTTTCTTCTGGCCGGCTTTTACCCCGATTTTTTCCAGCCCTGGTATTTTTATTTCCGCGGCCCGGCCAACACAGATTAATACTATCTTGTAATCGTTAAAATTTAAAGTTTTAGCGTCGGTGTTTGTGGCAGTTTTAATCCCCTTCTTTTTAAAAATATTTTCCAGCTTCCGGCTGGCCTCGATGTCCATTCCCGGCAGTAGATTCGCCATTTTTTCCACCATAGTAACATTGCTTCCTAAGGCAGAAAAAAGCGAAGCGAATTCGCATCCGATTACCCCGCCCCCGATAATCAAAAGCGATTCCGGGATTTGTTTTAGAAGCAGGGCATCGTCGCTGGAAATAATTTTCTTCCCGTCAAATTCCAAGCCCGGGATCTCCGCCGGCCGGGAGCCGGAGGCAATTAGGATAAATTTAGCTGTAATTTCTTTAGCCCCAGCTTTCAGGTAATTCGGCGAAATGATTTCCGCTTCCGAGTTAATAAAGTCAATACCGGAAAGCATCGATTGCATGCCCTGGCGCAGATGGGTAACCAAAGAATCTTTTCTGGCGCATACAGCATTGAAGTCAACGCTTAAGGCAGGGCAATCAATGCCGAAAGTTTTTGCTTTTTTTAGCTGGGAGTAAATTTTTGCTGACTGAATCAGTGCCTTGGTGGGAATGCATCCGCGGTTTAAACAATTGCCGCCGAGCTGGCCTTTTTCAATCAAAGCTACTTTCAGCCCGGAGTCACGGGCAAGTTTAGCGGCGTTAAATCCTGCCCAGCCGGCGCCGATAATTGCTAAATCATAGCTCATGGTAAGACGGTTAAATTATTAAATTGCTGCTTAATCATTTCCGCGGATTTTAAGAGAGCAAGTTTCTCCTCTTGATTTAGGTTTAATTCGACAATCTCTTCTATCCCGGACTTTCCTAGGCGGCAAGGAACACCCATGCAGGCGTCTTTAATGCCGTATTTCCCCTCAAGCAGGGCGGAAATTCCAATCACCCGCTTTTGGTCTTTAGCAATCACCCTGACAATTTCCGCGATTGCCGCTGAAGGGGCAAAATATGCGCTGCCACTGCCTAAAAGCGTGACAATCTCTAATCCGCGGCCGATTGTCCTCTTGGTTAACTCCTCGGCCTTTTTTTTGTCGATAAATTCATCTAGCCCTACACCCTTGACAGTAGTTAAACGCGCTAAGGGCAGCATTCCTTCGCCGTGGCTGCCGATGACGCAGGCATTTATATCTAAAGGCGAAATTTTTAGTTCTTTTGCGATTAAATTAGTAAAGCGCGCGCTATCTAAGCTAATTCCCATGCCGATTACTTTATTTGCTTTAAAGCCGGTCGCTTTTATGGCAAAATAAACCATCAAATCCAGAGGGTTAGTAACTATGACAAGAATCGTTTGCGGGGCAAGTTGTTTTACTTTTAGGCAGATATCTTTTAGGATTTGCGCGTTTTTATTTAAAAGCTCTTCCCTGGCCATGCCCGGTTTGCGGGGCAGGCCTGCGGTAACTACGACAATATCGGAATCTTTGATTTGCTGGAAGTCTTCGGTTCCGTGAACGCGATAATCAGCTTTTACCAGGGAGCAAGCGTCCTCTAAATCCAGGCTCTTGCCAAGCGCCAAACCGGCGGCAACATCCACTAAAACAATCTCTGCGCAACCTTCCTGAGCTAAACGCAAGGCAGTTAAGCCGCCTACATTTCCTGCCCCGATTATGCTTATTTTCATATTAGAGTTTGCGGATGATTGCAGCGGCCATTTCCTGAGTGCCGACAGCGCTGAGGTCATCCCGGCGCGGTTTTAAGTCGTAGGTTACAAATTTACCTTCGGCTAAAATTTCCCGCACGGCATCTTCCAGCTTGTCCGCGGCTTCCTCTTCCTTAAGATGGCGCAGCATTAATACTCCCGAGAGGATCATTGCCGTGGGATTGACTTTATTCATGCCGGCATACTTGGGCGCTGAACCATGCACCGCTTCAAAAACCGCCAGGGTATCGCCGAAATTCGCTCCGGGAGCAATCCCCAGCCCGCCGACTAATCCGGCGCAAAGGTCAGAGATAATATCGCCGTAAAGATTTGGCAGCACAAGAACGTCGTAATTATGCGGCTTTTGCACTAGCTGCATCGCCATATTGTCTACGATTGCTTCTTCCAGCGTAATCCGTTCATGATACTCGCGGGCAATTTCTCTTGCCGCGCGCAAAAATAATCCGTCGGTAAACTTCATAATATTAGCTTTGTGCACGACAGTTACTTTTTTACGGTTATTCTTAAGAGCGTATTCAAAGGCAAACCTGACGATTCGCTCGGATGCGGCCTTAGAAATTGGCTTTATGGAAATTCCTGAATCAGGCGCGATCTTTTTCGACGTGCTTTTTTCGATTTCCTGAATCAGGCTTTTTGTAGCCGGTTTTCCCTCTTCGAATTCTATGCCGGCATATAAATCTTCGCTATTCTCGCGCACGATTACCAAATCAATATCTTTATATAAGCTTTTTACCCCAACGTATGATCTTGCCGGGCGCAGGCAGGCATATAAGTTTAATTCGTGGCGAATGGCGACATTTATCGAGCGAAAACCAGTGCCTATGGGTGTGATAATCGGGCCTTTTAAAGCGACTTTATTCTTTTTAATCGAATCCAGGGTTTTCGCAGGCAGAAGCTCGCCGTATTTTTTTTGCGCCGTCTCTCCTGCGAGTTCCTCTTCCCATGCTATTTTTACTCCCGTAGCATCAATACATTTCCTGGCTGCCAAAGCTACTTCCGGGCCAATACCGTCTCCGGGAATTAGGGTTATTTTATGCTCCATCATTAAACTCCGGTAATTTTCCGTATTTCTTATAGTAATTTATCAATCCGCCCTCACGCAGTAATTCCTGCATGAAATTAGGTAAGGGTTTCACTGTTAATTCCAGGCCTCGGGTTAAATCTTTTACTACGCCCTTGATGAGGTCAATTTCCAGGGTGTCCGGCTCAAGGATTTTATCGGTATCAACTTCTAGTAGAAGCAGGCCAATGTTAAAGGCGTTTCTATAAAATATGCGGGCAAAAGATTTAGCTATTACCGCCGTAATACCAGAAGCTTTAATTACTAAAGGCGCCTGCTCCCTTGAGGAACCCATGCCGAAATTCTTCCCCGCGGCAATAATTGACTCTCCGGGAATGATCTTTTTGGGGAATTCCGGGTCAATATCCTCCATGATATGCTTTGAAAGTTCCTTGATATCAGTAATGGAGAATTTGTAGCGTCCGGAAATTATAAAATCAGTATTGATATTATCGCCTAATTTTATTGCTTTGCCGAGTAACTTCATAGCTGCTTAAATTCGTCGGGGTTTTTCACCTTGGACATCGCTACATCGAGCGTGATAGCCCCTTGTTGATACAATTCTTTTAAAGAGCGGTCCATGGTTCTCATGCCGTATTGGCTTCCGGTCTGCATTAGCGTGGGGATTTGTTCGATTTCCTGCTCGCGGATTAAGTTCCTGATTCCGGGGGTGGCGACCATGATTTCTGTGGCTAATATTCTTCCTTTTCCCGAGGCATGCGGAAGCAGTAATTGCGATACCACACCCTGCAAACAGTCTGCGAGCTGTAATTTTACCTGAGTTTGCTGGTGCGAGGGAAAAACGTCGATGATTCTTTCGATAGTCTGGGGCGCATCCGGAGTGTGCAAAGTAGCCAAAACCAAGTGGCCAGTTTCCGCGGCGGTCAGCGTGGTAGAAATGGTTTCTAAATCGCGCATTTCTCCGACGATAATCACGTTGGCGTCCTGCCGCAGGGCGTGTTTTAAAGCCTCGGCGAAAGAATGCGTATCGGAATAAACCTCCCTTTGCTTTATCACGCTTTTTTTATTAGTAAAAATAAATTCTATCGGGTCTTCAATGGAAAGTATCAGGCATTCCTTTTCATTGTTAATTAAATCAATCATTGTTGCTAAAGTGGTAGTTTTACCCATCCCGGTTGGCCCGGTTACCAGAACCAAGCCATTCGGCCTGCGGGCTAATGCCGGGATTATTGAAGGCAGGCCTAAGTCAGCCATTGCCGGAACTGCTAAGGGGATGCGCCGGAAAGCAGATTCTACAATGCCTTTTTGTAAATGAATATTTACCCTGAACCGGTCTAAACCGGCAATTGCCACGGAAAAATCCAGCTCCAGGTTTTTCTCAAACATCTCTTTCTGGGGGTTAGTCAGAATTCCATAAATAAGCTTCTTTAGCTCTTCCGCGTTTAGCTTTGGCAGCTCAGTGCGGAATATTTTACCGTCAATGCGCAGTAATGGCGGCTCATTGTTGGTAAGATGCAGGTCGGAAGCTTTTTTTTCTATGCAGAGCACTAATAGTTCGCGCATTTCCATTTCATACCTCCATTAAAGGTTATAAGAACTTCCTTGGGTCAGTAATTCTTCCGGTAATAGCAGAAGCTGCCACGGTTGCTGGCGACGCAAGATATATAAAAGCGTTTGGGTTCCCCATCCTGCCTTTAAAATTCCTGTTGGCGGTGGAAATTACTATTTCTCCGTCGGCTGGCACGCCGTTGTGCGTGCCTACGCAAGGGCCGCAGCCGGGGGAGACAATCACCGCGTTAGCTTTAATGAATGTATCCACAAACCCCAGCTTTATTGCCGCTAAAAATATTTCCCGGGAAGCCGGAGCGATGATGAATTTTATGCCGTTCGCCACTTTTTTTGATTTTAATATTGCGGCGGCGATTTTTAAATCCTGCAGCCGGCCATTAGTGCAGGTCCCTAAAAAGGCCTGATCGATGGCCACCTGTTTTAATTTACCCACATCCACCGCGCTGTCTACGCTGTGCGGTTGCGCGACCTGTGGTTTTAATTTCGAAATATCATATTCCAAGGTTAACTCATATTTAGCATCCTTATCTGCTTTTATCAAGGGAATTTTAGTTTTTGTGCGTTGCCTAAGCCAGTTTAGGGTTAATTTATCTTGCGGCATAAAGCCTGCCTTTGCCCCCATTTCTACTATCATATTGCAGATAGTAAAGCGGCCATCCATGTCTAATTTATCAATTACCGGGCCGTAAAATTCCACTGCTTTATAGGTGGCACCGTCTGCTTTTAATTGAGTAATGATGTAAAGAATAATATCCTTGGCAAAAATTCCTTTAGGTATTTTTCCTTTGACAATAATTTTATAAGTTTCCGGGGCCTTAAACCAGTTTTTTCCCGTAGCCAGAGCAATTGCCAAGTCCGTTGAACCAACGCCTGTAGAAAATGCTCCTATTGCTCCGTAAGTGCAGGTATGCGAATCTGCCCCTAGAATTAAATCCCCGGGCATGATTTCTCCCGATTCTGGTATTACCTGATGGCAGACTCCGCATCCGATATCGTAAAGGTTGCTGTTGAAATCCACGGAAAACTCGCGCATCTTTTTATGCACTCTTGAGACGCCTTCGCTGGGAGAGGGAGCGCTATGGTCAATAACCATGCAGAATTTTGTCTTTAGCTCTTTTACCCCCAGCTCCCTTATCCGGTCAATTATAATCGAGGATGTTCCGTCCTGGCCAAAGGCAAAATCAACTTTGCAAATCGCAAAATCCCCCGCCTTCAGGCTTCTGCCGGAGTGATTACTTAAAATTTTTTCCGCGATAGTTTTTCCCATTTGAAATGAATCTCTGCGGGATATAAGACTCAGAAGTTTCCTATATTTCCCCGACTCGCCGAATGTTCTATAACTATGCTTTAATTATTTGTGCTCGTCGGGGTAATCGGAACGCATTCATCCAACCTTTCGCAAGGGCTAAATGAATGCGTTCCGATTAAAATTATACCACAGCTTTGCTAAATTTTGTGAAAAACATAGGACCGTTTCTATTTTTCACCTTAGTTTAGGATGCCGACGAAAAATAGAAACGGTCCTATTATTTCCAGAAACTATATTGCCTTACCATCTAAGTCATAAGGAGCCGAGGAAAATTTTAAGTTACTATAATTAATTTTTTTTTCGATATTATAGGAAAATTCATATGGAAGGCGAAACCATCCTTCCCAGGGTTTGCTACCTAGAATTACCTCAGAATTTAATGTTATAAAATGTAGATTAGGGATGATAGATAGACATGAATATTGGTTTGGCAGATAAAATTTCTCACCAAACGTAGATGTAAGCCAGAAATTGAAAGAATTATATGAAAAAGATTGAGCATACCAGTTATCAAACAGAAAATTATTTTGAAATAGCTGAGTTATATTCTTATTAATATAGATATTTGTCCAGCAGTACTTAAGCCATATTTCTTGGTTATTAGGATTACTTAATGAGCAATGGAAGTTTCCGGAAAATCCGGTTGTGGCAAGGGTAAAATTCAAATCATAATTCCAACTATATTGAGGATGAGTTAACCAGTACTCATGAAATCTAATAACAGTGTTCCCGCTAATTTCGGAGTTATAATTAATATAACTATCTAAATCACTTTCGGATGCACTACCTCCGACCCATGCTTCATCAAACTCTCCAGCGCCAGAGCAAGAGCCGTTAAAATTAAATAATACGTCGGCAGTTACTTCGGATCTCTCAAAAGTAAATGTAAATCCCTTTGTTTCATTGGAATTAAGAGTGGCTGTTTGTTCTTTGGTCATACCATTGAATTTAGCTTTTATCGTGTGCTGGCCCGCAGAGATTGCTATGGCCTTACCGTGAGTTTTGCCATCGAAAGCGCCGTAACCAATAGAGATGTTACCATCATAAATTGTTACTTGATTTCCTACGCCTGTTATACTATTAATCTCTTTGCCTTCGGGATTATGGCAGTGCACGATAATATTAGTCCCGGGAATGACGTTTACTTTTACTAATATTTCCTTAGTTTCTGAATGGATGCCGGCAGGGTTTTCTATTTGGCAGGAGATTTTGTAGGTACCTGTTCCGGGAAAATTCACAATTTCATCAAATTCAGCTACCGGCGAATCCGGATTGTTGGGTATCCAGAGGTCTGAAGGCTTAAGCAGACTGCTTTGCACAGGCATAGTGTAACCATCGCTTTGCCTGGTAATGGTTAAATTAAGCTTAGTATCCGCTGGAAGGTATTCTTTACAGGCTTTGCCCTGGATATGAACCGAATTTTCAAATATCTCAGTTACCTTAGTTGGATCAGGCGAGGTGATTTCAAACTCAGGTTGGGTAGAGTCAAGAAAAGAAAGAATTTTTTGGACCGTGTCTTTAAATTCAAGTTCAGTAAAATGGTCTGCTGGTATTTTTTCAATTGCCGCAAAATTCCAGATCGTTCTGGGTGTAGTATCGGGATAATTAGTCATAATATCGATACCAATTTGGCTATCACGAGGAACAATGCTATCTCCACATGTCCATGGCTCGGAAGGATAGTATGCGCTAAATAGACCATTTAGTAACAACTTCAATTCCCCATATATGGCATAACTTTTAAAACCAGAAGGCCGAATACGAGCATTTAGAGCCGTTAAAAATGGACTTTTAACTGCCATATCTTTTAAATCTTCGCCTTCTGGATTAATATGGTATTCGCCTCTAAGGAATTGAAGGATTTTATCAGTTAACTCCAAGTAATTTATTTGGATACCTACTTTTTCATTTACAGGTATATCCCAAATATATTTGTACATTCCCGTAGCAGCATCTTCAATTTTTTTAATGTTGGCAAGGGGTGAGCCTGCGTGAGGAGTGCCGATAGTGATAAGCTTATCTGTATCATTCTTACTATTCGTATATTTGGGATTAGTAATATACTCACGCGCAGCCAAGCCGCCCATGGAATGACAGATAAGAATGAATTTAAGAGAGCTGCCTTTGAATTTGTAGATAGGCAGAAGCTTATTGATTCTATTATTTATTTTATCTGCCCAGCCGTCAGAGTTACCATCAGGATTCAATTTTTCCGGAGAATATGTATCAATAGAACCATTGGGATCATTAAAAGCAAGGCGTTCTAAATAAGGTAAACTTAAATCTAAATTAGTTGTTTGTGGAGTGTAATCGTTGAAATATTTCTTTAAATCATCAACTATTCTATTCCATGAATCTGGTTTCCCTAAAGCAAAACCGTGCAAGAATAGTATGGGATTAGGTTTATAGGCGTCGGAATCTGACCACTGATCAAGGATCTTTCCGAATGCAATATGACATGGTAATAAAACAACAATGGATATAAATAAAATTGCTCTTTTAACTAATCTTGATTTCATAGTTTATTAGCTTTGTTTTTTTTAGCTAAATCAATAGCCCTTAGCATTACTTTTGCTAAATCTTTATTTAATTTCTCTAATATTTTACATTCCTCTAAAGCTAGTCTCTTATTATTAATATAAAGATAGTCAAGGGCTAAATTATAATGAGCTTGGGCATAATCCGGTTTTATCCCAATACTCTTTTTATAGTACTCTTCGAATTTTGGATCCATTTTCAGAAGAAAAGATATATACGCTAAATCATTATAAGTCTGATAATCATTCGGGTTTTTAGCAATTTCATTTTTATAATCCTCTATTGTTTTATCTAAATTATTACGGTAATTTTGATCACCGTTAAAAGCTATTGACATGGCAATTAGTATCATTTCATTTGGATATACGTTTGTGGATTTTTGATAATATTCTACAGCTTTTTTAAAATCTCCTTTATCTGCATAAATTGAACCTAAAGTAAAATTAACTTCGTAATCATCAGGATTTATCGCTATTACCTTTTCACAATATTCTATGGCTTTATCATATTCCTTCTTTAAGGAAAACTCTATTGCCTTACCGAATAATTCTGTGCCCGTTTTTCCCCTCTTTTTTAACATTTCTTCAGGAACGGAGTCATCGGATGAAAATGGTATAGACTGAGCTGAAATGTTACATTGGACAAATAAAAGGGCAAAAAATAATATTATAAAGATTATAAATTTTCTCATATTACTGCTTTTCCGGGTCAAACAACTCATCCGCTAGATTCGTGTTAACCTGAATATTCTCAAAATTATAATTCATTACTAAGTTACCGTCAGTTAGGTAAAGTGTTTTTACCTGCTTTGCGGGTATCCATACATTGTTGAGCATAATTGAGTCGGTAGTCTCTAATGTTTGTTTCAGCTTAACTTGGTTGTTTTCCTCAAAATAGGTAAATGTTTTGGTTTTTAAGCCTTTAAGGTAATCTATCTGGATGAGTAACTTACGGTAAAAGTTATGCGGAATTTTAGGAACTACGTCAAGCATTACTATGCCCTTAGTTAAGTCATCAGGGTTATCGTTTATCCGGGTAACGAAGTGAGCATTGAGGAAATCCTGCAGATGATAGACCTCATCCATCTGGTTCAATTGTTCTTGGGTGGTTTTTGCGTCATTTAAAATATTGCCATTGAGCCTCGCGCGAGTTTTAGGGTCTATTAAATATGTATCTAAGCCGTTAACTATATGGATTTCTGTCTTTGTAGAATCAGCCCTTTGAGAGTTCTCGAAAGTTTCTGTTTTTTGTTTATCAGGTTTCTTAAAATAATGCCGGGTATATGTTGCTGAGCCGAATGGCTCGTTATTGAAATTAGAAATCATTATAACATCCATCTTCTTATCATTGACCAAAGCATAATTATCAACAATCTTTTGTAAAATTTCCTCTACCGTAGGATTAATAACTCTGTAAGTGATGGTTTTCAGGGTTTGAGTGCCTTTGGCGTCTTTTACTTCGCAGGCAATATTAACTACGCCTGTATCAGAGGTAGAAGTTTGCCATGAGTAAGTACTTGAGCTTGACCATGCCCGCACCACTAAGCCGCCAATTAAAAACTGGTATTGCAGGGCAAGATTACCAGGGTTAAAAACATTTGCCTGAATGTTTATTTTGGCACCTGCTAAGAAGGTAGAATTATCTGCAGGGGAAATGCTGGTGATTGACAGCTGCTCAGCATCCTTAATCTCAAAAAGCAGCTTTTTTCCTTCTGTAATGTAGTTGGAGTTTAAGTCAGCGACGTTTAGAGTAAGCCTGTAGATGCCTGCTTTGTTTAGTTGGGCGGCGGAACCTGTAGGAATCTCTAGGTTTAAAGTGCAATATTCTTTTGATGGCAGGGTATCCGGCAGCTGGGAGTTAAGCGCGGTAAGATTGGAGATTTGGGTGTTATCATCTAAATTAACCGCTGAAAGGGTTAGCTTGTAGGTCTCTTTTGAAATTACTCTAGCTCCTCCATTTACTACTGCTACTTTTAAGTGGAAAGGCTCTTCTAGGGATACTTGCTTATCGCAGGAGATTACCCTGAAGTAGGCATAATATAGGCTTAAGACTTCAAAATTGACTGCTTTTTCATCAGTAAAGTTACCAGTCCAAGGGCTATACATATCTAAGCCTATTTTATACTCAAGCCCCTTATTTAGCTGGGTGTTTTCTCCTGTGGGGATTTCTAAGACAAAGACAGTTGACTCTTGGGGAGCAAGGTTAGCAGTTAGAGTATTACCCTTAATTGCTAGATCCGCTATTTGAGTGTTACCCGGCAAGTAGGCACAGGCTACCAGCTTAAATTTATCCTTGGGCCATAGCTTTGTGCCGGTATTGGTAACTCTTACTCTGACAAAAGCCGAAGAGCCGATTACAACGCTACGAGAGCAGGAAAGAACCTTAAAGCTTGCCGCAAAGGCTCTTTCAATGGAAATATTCTGTTTGACTGGTTTAGAAGAGGCGTAGGCGGGGAAAATAAGGCAGAGAGTAAAGGCTAAGGTGTATATTGTAGTTAACCGGCTTTTTTGTCCAATGGGCCACATAATAAAATTAATCGCTGTCCTATTTAACCTGACTACCTCCGATATTCAGGATTAGCGGATTTTTAGGCTAAGTTATAACAATAGCCTACCGGAGTTAATAATAGCATGCGGACAAGAGAATTTCAAGGGAAGAATGTTGGTTGGTGAAAGATGTTTGGAAATGTCTGTGCTACAAATAAAAATTCCCGAAAGATATACCTCGTCCTCCGGGACTTTCTCCGGATGTCGGAGCCGGCTAAAGCAGATAATATACCCACCAAAACCTCAAAAACCTCAAACAAAAACCTCAAGACCGTTTCAACAAAAACCTCAAGACCGTTTCTATTTTACCTTCGTCCTGCCAATAAGTTATGATAGAACTGTCCCCGGATTAAAAGCTGAATCTATCTATCTGGATAATGCCTTTTAGGTGGTCAATATCGGAATTATAGAAGTGGTAACTGCTCCAGAGATAATCTTTGGGATGTTCTACCATCTTTGCCCTTACAGGGTTATTATGAATATACTCAATGCAATCTAGGATATAGCGGTCTCCTTCTATAAGGTTGCTTTTGAACCGCCCCTGCCAGACATAACCGGTGTAATGGTATTTGTGCCTGAATTTCTGGCTGTAGGATAGAGTTATTGCCTGCATAATTTTGGAGATGTTGCCTATCTGATTAGCCTCCACAACTAAATGCGAGTGATTATCCATAAGCACTAGGCCGTAAAGCTTAAAACTAAAACGCTCCTTAAATTTACTTAAGGTTGCAAGAAACGCAATCTTGTCTTCATCTGCCTTAAGAACCGCCTGCCTGTTATTGCCTCTGATAGAGATGTGGTAAACTGCGTGGTCATAGTAAATTCTTGTCCTTCTTGCCATATGGCATCTCTCCCTTCTGCTATTAATAGACACAGAAGAAAGGTATTTCTAACATACTTTTTCAAAGAACGGGGACAGTTCTAACGGAACTCCTTATACCGCATAGGGCTATCTAGAAACGGTCTTAGGGTTTTTTAGGGGTTCAATTAAAATTATACCACAACTTTTCTAAATACAGAAGCTATATCGCCCTGCCATCTAAATCATAAGGAACTGAAGAAAATTTTAAATCGTTATAATTAAAATATATATCAGAGCCGTAGGATAAGTGTGCTGGAGGCGATCCTGCCCAAGAATCAGAAGACATAATTAAGTCTGATTGTAATGTTACGTAAGGCTGATTAGGGCAGATTGAAAGAGACGAACTGTGCGATGGAAGATAGAACATGCTGCCTGTTGAAGTTACGAGACAAAATTTAAAAGAATTTTGTACAGAACATTGTGCATACCAGTTATTAAATATAAATTGATTTGAAAATAAGCTAGAGATATCCTTATTCACCATTAGTCTTCCCCCAGAATTATCAATATATACTCCACCGGTGTCAGGTAAGGTCCCGGTTATATCAGCATAACCATGAAAATCCCAACTAAATTTGTTTGGAGTTAGACTAAAACCCATGGTAGTTTCGTAGGTTCCCATAAATAAAGTACGATAATATATATGATATGTAATATAGTGTGTGGCATGAATTGAAGAGCTGGAGAAAGGAGACCAAAACACCCAACGCCACTCGGAAACATCACTACCTCTCATTTCAAAACGATCTGTATTGGAATAAGAACCACTTAAATTAAATAATGTAGTAGCAGCTATGGATGTCCTAGTAAATATAAATGTTAATACTTTGGTCTCATTGGGATTAAGGTTGATGTTTTGTTCTTTTGTTATGCCATTAAATTTAGCTTTAATTGTATGTGTCCCGACAGAAATTGCTTTAGCTCTATTGTGAGTTTCTGGATTATAAGCGCTATAGCCTATAGCGGCATTGCCATCAAAGATCTCGACACAATTTTGGCTCATGCCGCTGATACTGGCAATTTCCTTGCCTTCGGGATTATGACAGTGCACGATAATATTAGTCCCGGGAATGACGTTTACTTTTACTAATATTTCCTTAGTTTCTGAATGGATGCCGGCAGGGTTTTCTATTTGGCAGGAGATTTTGTAGGTGCCTGCACCGGAAAAATTGATTATTTCATCAAATTCAGCTACCGGAGAATCCGGATTATTGGGTATCCAAAGGCCCGAAGGTTTAATCAGGCTGCTTTGCACAGGCATAACGTAACCATCGCCTTGCCTGGTAATGGTTAAATTAAGTTTACTATCAGCTGGCAGGTATTCTTTATATACTTTGCCTTGGATATGCACCGAATTTTCAAATATTTCAGTTACCTTGGTTGGAACAGGCGAGGTAATCTCTAGTTCGGGTTTGTCAGAGTCGAGGAACTTTAGAATTTTATTATCATTTTCTTGTGCGGCAATTTTTGTTTCATCCCAATGAAGCGCGGAAATTATGGCGGAAGCTTTGAGGGGTACTATATTAGTTCCTATTTGGCTATCAATAGATACCACTGAATCTCCTCCGTCATAATTTTGACCGACTATCCAGTTAAGCAAATGACCTTTTTTCCCGATAATAGCATAATAACTAATATTAGGCGATTGGCTTAAGCTATTCAATTTATCAATGAAGCCGCTTCCGCTTATTTTCGGGTCCATATCATCAACAGCTTCTCCATGCATATCCGCTTCGAGCATATTTTCAAAAAAAGAATCCGTGCCTTCTCTGAATTTAGAAAAATAGTCGCTTACGCCTAAGTAAGTTAACCAGCCTAATGTAGGAAGCTTTGTAAAGACATTAGCCACGTTAGCTAAATTACTGCCTTTATTAGGGACTCCAATTAAAATTAGTTTATCCACATAATTGTAATTGTGATTTGCTAAATACCATCTGGCAGCTAAGCCTCCCATAGAATGGCAGACTAGATTTATTTTGTTTGAATATGCGCCGTATTTATTGACTGAAAGTAATTCATTTATTTTATCTTCCGTCTTATCTGCCCAGCCATCAGAATTACCTTCGGGGTTTCTTTTACCAGTATCATAGGTATCCACAGAGCCATTAGGATCACTAAAATCTATTGCTTCCAAATAGGCATAAGAGCTAGAATATTTATTAAAATATTTACTTAGGGAAGATTTTGCATAGCTCCAACTTAAAGAGTTGCCTTTGCCAAAGCCGTGTAAAAATAAGACTGGTTTGGGTTGGTAGGCTTTAGGATTATTCCAGCTCTCTAGGATATCGGCAAGGCAGCATTGCAGGGAAGAGAATACAAAAAGAAACAAAATTGTAATGAAAAAAAGTTTCTGGTTAGCTTTCTGCATTTAGTATTTTTCTATCTTATCCGGTTTTCCGTCAAAATCAGTGTCAATTTCTTTTTTGTAAACCTTCCTGTCCTTATAATACTCCCAGATATCAGGTTTACCATCAAGGTTAGTATCATAGTCTATTTCTATTGCTTCTTCATTGATATTATCGTGAACCCATTTATCCGTTTTTCTGTCTCCATTAGTATCAATTTTCCAAATCTTTTCTTTGTTGAACATTGCGTGCTTAATGAATGTTAAGGTTGGCAAAAATAACAAAAAACCTATAAGAATAGCGATAATACAAGAAAAGGTTATTATGCGTATAAACTGCTTTTTACTAAATTCCTCTTTTATTAAAAATTTAATTAAAAAATAAATAACTATAGCTAATAAAAACGATATATTTATTCCTAAAAATACTTGTCCGGACATAATAATAGAACCAATAGATAATAGAGTTATATACCATCCTCCCCAATCTTTGATTAAAAAAACTACCGGAAAAATTACGGAGAACCCCAAGAAAGTAGCAATGCCAACGGCTACTGCCATCCTAAAAGCTTGCTTGTTTAGCTTTTTCTCTATATTCACCGCATCCTCCATATTATCTACATCATTGTTTATCGGCGTCAAAATCTGAGTCTTGAAGCCCGGTGTTTACTTGGAGATTCTCGTAGGATAATGTAGAGAGAAAGTTCCCTGAGGTTAAATTAGGGGTTTTGCTCATCTTTATTGGCAGCCAGGCGTTATTAGGCATTAATTTTGACTCAATAGTTTTTGTTTCCTGAACCAGTTCTAATTGTCCGGATTGATTGTTACGATAAAGGCAAATATCAGTAATAATCCCCTTTTTATAATCTATCGCAATGCGTAATTGAGCATAAATGTTGTTCGGCGATTTAGGAGTGGCAGTTAAAGAAATAATCATACTATCAGGATTAGGGCTAAAATCATTTAAAACGACGTTATGATTATCCAAAAAGAGCTTTCGGTTATAATAAATATCCATTTGCTTAAACTGGGCAGCATCCATAGCGGCATCCGTTAACAAATCTACCTGCTGTTTTATATTCTTTATCGGGTCTAGCAAGTACATATTAGAGCCGTTAATAATAGCTACATCTATTTTGGAAGTTCTGGATAAATCAGAGTAAGTTTCGGTTTTTTCCTTATCAGGGGCTTTAAAATAGTAGCGGCAGTATACGGTGTCACCATAAGGTTGTCCATTTAAAGTTGAAGACAAAACCATATTAGTTCTTATGTCTTTGATTAAAGCATAATTATCCGCTACCTTTTGCAGGATTTCTTCTATTGTAGGATTGATAATGCGATGAGTTATGGTTTTTGAGATTTGCCTGGCTTTGCTGTCTTTTATTTCGCAGGTAATATTAACTGCGCCTGTATCAGAGGCAGAAGTCTGCCATGCGTAAGTGTTAGAGCTTGACCATGCCTGCACCACTAAGCCGCCAATTGAAAACTGGTATTGCAGAGTAAGATTGTTAGGGTTAGAAATATTTACTTGAATGTTTACTTTGGCGCCTGCTAAGAAGGCAGAATTATCTGCAGGGGCAATGCTGGTAATTGACAGCAGATCAGCATCCTTTATCTCAAAAAACAGCTTTTTTTCATTCGCAATGTAGTTGGAGTTGAAGTCAGCGATGTTTAAGGTAATTCTATAATCGCCTGTCTTGTTTAATTGGGCTACACTGCCTGTGGGAATCTCTAGGTTTAAAGTGAAATATTCTTTTGATGGCAGATTATTCGGCAGCTGGGAGTTAAGCGCAGTTAGGTTTGGGATCTGGGTGTTATCTTCCAAGTTAACCGCTGAAATGGTTAATCTGTGGGCGTCTTTTGAAATTACTCTAGCTCCGCCATTTACTAGCGCTACTTTTAAGTGAAAAGGCTCTCCTATGGATACTTGCTTATCGCAAGAAACCACCCTGAAGTAGGCATAGTAAAGCGGCAGGACTTCAAAGTAGACTGCTTTTTCATTAGCGAAGTTACCAAACCAAGGGCTAAACATATCTAAGCCTATTTTATACTCAAGCCCCTTATTTAGCTGGGTGTTTTCTCCGCTGGGGATCTCTAAGACAAAGACAGTTGATTCCTGAGGAGCAAGGTTGGCGGTTAGAGTATTACCTTTAATTGCTAAATCTTCTATCTTGGTGTTATCTGGCAGGTAGGCGCAGGCTACCAGCTTAAATTTATCCTTGAGCCACAGTTTTGCACCTATATTGGTAACCTTTACCCTGACAAAAGCCGAAGAGCCGATTACAACACTGCGGGAGCAGGAAAGAACCTTGAAATTTGCCGCAAAGGATCTTTCAATTGAAATATCCTGTTTGACTACTTTAGAAGAGGCGTAGGCGGGAAAGGTAAAGCAGAGAACAAAGGCGAAAGTAAAACAAGGGACCGTTTCTATTTTTCGCCTTAGTTTAGAATGCCGGCGAAAAATAGGAACGGTCCCATTATTTATTGTTTTAAGTTTGGGCATTTTGTTTAAAAGATTGTTTCTCTCGCTTTATTCGTTCGTAATGACACGATGGTGTCCGCAATCAGACTGTGTTATGATGTCATTCTGGGCGATAGCGGAAAATCTGTTTTTTTCGACTACCGACGAGATTCTTCATTCGCTTCGCTCATTCAGAATGACAAATTAAGCCTTTTTTACATTGCGACACAGTTTCGCTATATTTTTTCCAGCCAAGATTCTAATCTATCCATGGCTTTGCCCAGCTCTTCAATGCCGGTGGCAAAGCTGATGCGCACGTAATCATCGCGTCCAAAGGCATCCCCCGGGATGACCGCGATTAAGATTTCATCGAGCGTCCGCCGTGCGAAAGTTGCCGCATCCAGCCCGGTCTCTTTGATAGAGCAGAAAATATAGAAGGCTCCTTCGGGTAAGACATAGCTGAGTTTCGGCATTTTGTCCAGCCGGGAGATCAGGTAGTCCCTTCTTTTTTGAAACTCAGCTTTGATTTTTAAGCTAAATTCATCGCTGGAGCTTAATGCCGCTACCGCAGCCTTCTGGGTGATTGAGGAGGGATTTGAGGTGGAGTGGTCCTGCAGTTTAGAAATCGCCTCGACGATGTCCGGGCGCGCTGCCAAATACCCCAGGCGCCAACCGGTCATCGAGCAGCTTTTAGAAAGCCCGTTTACGGTAATCGTCAAATCTTTAATCCGGTTATTAAAGGCGGCGATTGAATAATGCTTTAGCCCGTCAAAAATAAGCTTTTCGTAAATTTCATCGCTAAGCACATAGATATTATTTTCCACGCAAAGCTTGGCGATTTCCTGTAAATCTTCTTCCCGGTAGACGCAGCCGCTGGGGTTTGATGGGCTGTTTAAAATCAGTAATTTAGTTTTTGGGGTAATGCTGTTTTTTAAGCTATCGAGTGTAATTTTAAAACTATCTTCCGGAAAAGTTTTGATAAAGCGCGGGGCGGCTTCACAAAGGTTAACCATTTCAGGATAACTTACCCAAAAGGGGGTTGGAATTAATACTTCATCACCCGGGCCGGCTAAAACCATTAAAGCATTAAATATGCTATGTTTTGCCCCGCAGGAAACTACAATCTGTTCCGGGGAGTAATCCAGGAAATTATCTTTTTTGAATTTTTCGCAGATGAGTTTTTTTAATTCGGGAATTCCTGTGGTGGGGGTGTATTTGGTAAAACCGTTTCTTATCGCGGCAATTGCGGCGTCCTTGATAAAATCCGGGGTGTCAAAATCCGGTTCTCCGGCGGCAAGGCTGATTACTTCTTTTCCTTCAGCCTTTAATTTCTTGGCTTTTGAAGTAATCGCAAGAGTCGAAGAAGGATTAATTTTTTTTATCCGCTCTGCCAGCCCAGTATCTTTCTTCATCTAAGATATCAGGCTATAAGGAATCTCTTTCCTTCTTAAAGATATTCCTTAAGCCGCCTAAGAAATTCTTGCTCGGTTTTTTTGAGATTGGAGGCTTTTCTTTGGAGAGGTTTTCCGGCTCTTTAATTTTTTCTTCAGCCGGTTTTCCCGTTTTTTCCGGTTGTTCTTCGCGCTTTTCTTCTTTTTGTTTTTTGGGATTCTTGATTTCTTTTATCTTAATTTCGCTAAGCTGGAAAATTACCATTTTGGCATTATCGCCCCTGCGGTTGCCCAGGTTGATTATCCTGATAAACCCCGATTGCCTTTGCGCGAAACGCTGGCCAAATTCTTTAAAAATCAGGCTCACTAACTGATGACTGCCTAAAATGCTGAAAGCCTCGCGTTTTGCCGCTAAGGTATTTTTTTTGGCTAAGCCGATTAATTTCTCCGCCAGCGGCCGGGCGGCCTTGGCTTTAGTTAGAGTAGTTTTAATACTCTGGTGGATTAATAAGCTTCGCACCAGGCTCTTGAGCGTGGCATGGTGCCAACTGGTAGAGCGGTTAAGCTGGTATCTTTTCTGCGCGTGCCTCATATTTTTTTATGCCTTCTTTAATTTTTTCGGGTCCACCTGCATCCCTAATGTCAGGCTCATTCCCAGGAGGAGTTCTTTAATTTCCGTCAGTGATTTTTTGCCGAAGTTCTTAAAATCCAGCATCTCATCTTCTGTCCTTTTGACTAAATCAGCGATGCTTTTTATACCGGCTTCCCTCAGGCAGTTTGAGCTGCGCACGGATAATTCCAGTTCGGAAATCGGCAGCCGTAATTTCTCATAGAGCGCTGTTTCCTCTTTGCTCATCTCTATTTCTTCTTCCGCCATATCTTCCGGCAATTGGCCGAAATTAACAAAAATGTCCAAGTGCCGTTGTAGGATATTACTTGCATACAATAACGCATCTTTTGGGTTGATCGCGCCGTTAGTGGTAATTTCCAAAATCAACTTATCGTAATCTGTCCTTTGGCCGACGCGCGTGTTCTCCACGTAGAAGACGACTTTTTTCACCGGCGAGAAAATTGAGTCTACCGGGATAAAACCGGCTGTTTTTTCCTCTCTTTTATTAAATTCCGCAGAAAGATACCCCCGCCCCCGGGCAACTTCCAATTCCATCTCAAACTTTGTATCTTTAGTCAGAGTGGCGATATGCAGGCCAGGGTTGATTACTTCAATCGTTTCATCTACTTTGATATCTTTGGCTTTTACCTGGCCTTTAGAATCTTTTTTGATGTAAATGGTCTTGGGGATTTTAGAGTGTGAGTTCAAGATCAGCCCTTTAATATTCAGGATGATCTCCGGGATGTCCTCTAATATTCCAGGAATGGTAGAGAATTCATGCTGTACCCCGCTGATTTTTATTCCGCTTACAGCACTTCCTTCGATAGAAGATAATAGTACCCTGCGTAGTGAGTTGCCTAGGGTAACTCCGTAGCCCCGCTCAAAAGGCGCGGCGGAAAACTTTCCGTAGGTTTCGGTGTAGCTTGCTTCGTCGCACTCTAATCTTTTGGGAAACTGAAAATCTCTCCACTTTATGCCCATCTATTTCCTCCTCGTCCATTGACTACTCAGAAATTGTTTAAAAAATCGATTTCGCTACTAAAAAGATTGCTTCGCTTCGCTCGCAATGACACTACGGAGCATTCAAAAAAGTTTGCTTTGTCGCCTCGCTCCCCGCAATGACTCGTTCTTAAGCAAGCTTACTTGGAATACAACTCGACAATCAGCTGTTCCTGGATCTGCTGTTGAATATCCTCTTTTTCCGGCAAACGCACGACCCGCGCCATTAACTCTTTTAAATTGAATTCCAGCCACCCGGGGACAGTGCGGTCTTTGGAAACTTCCAAATTTTCTTTTAATTTTACAAGCGCTTTATCTTTAACCTTGACCTGGATGATTTCATTTTGCGCCACCAGATACGATGGAATATTTACGCGTTTGGAGTTTACGCAAATCATGTTATGGCGTACGATTTGGCGCGCCTGGGAACGCGAAGTCGCCAGTCCCAGCCGGAAAATTACGTTATCCAGCCTTCTTTCCAGCAATTGCAGTAATACCTTGCCGGTGACACCTTTGGTTTTAGAGGCGATTTTAAAATAGCGCCGGAACTGCTTTTCTAAAACCCCGTAAATCCTGCGCACTTTTTGTTTTTCCCTTAACTGCAGGCCGTAGTCGGAGATTTTCTTTCTGGTGTTTTCTCCGTGCTGGCCGGGGGCGTAGCTTCTTCTGGAAATGGAGCACTTTTCCGTATTACACTTAGTGCCTTTTAGAAATAATTTCTCCCCTGCTCTGCGGCATAACCTGCAAACCGGACTGATATAGCGGCCCATAAATTATACTCTCCTTTTCTTCTTCGGACGGCAGCCATTATGCGGAATAGGAGTGACATCTTTAATCGCCGTAATCACTAATCCCGATGCCTGCAAGGCGCGAATCGCCGACTCTCTGCCAAAACCAGGGCCTTTAACGCAAACATCAATTTCTTTAAGCCCGATTTCTTTGGCTTTTCTGCCAGCGTCTGTCGCGGCTATCTGCGCGGCAAAAGGCGTGGATTTCTTGGAACCGCTGTAGCCGACAATCCCCGGAGCAGACCAAACTAGCACATTGCCCTGTTTATCCGTAATGGTAATAATGGTATTATTAAAACTCGCCTGAATATGTGCGGTTCCCGCGGTAATTCCCTTTGCTAATTTTTTCTTTTTTGCTTTATCTTTTGTTGCCATCTCTCCTCGCTCTCTAAATGATTATCATCTTTCAAGTGATCCTTAGCAGCTTCGCTGATTCAGGATAAATTAAACCAATTGGATTGATTTATTTTGCAGGTTTTGGCGACGGTGCCTTTGCTGCCGGCGTTCCTTTTTTAATTACTGCCATGCCGCCTTTACGCGGGCCTTTGCGGGTCCTGGCGTTAGTGCGCGTGCGCTGGCCGCGCACAGGCAAACTCTTTCTGTGGCGCATGCCTCTCCATGACCCGATATCCATTAACCTTTTGATATTTTGCGAGATATCCCGGCGCAGGTCTCCTTCGATGCGCAGGCCTTTTTTCTGAATGGTGGCGGTGATCTTGGAAACTTCCTCTTCGCTTAAGTCTTTGGCGCGTTTATTCGGGTCAATGCCGGCTTCCTTTAAAATCACATTGGAAAGCGCCCTGCCAACCCCGTATAAATACATCAGGGCAATTTCCGACTTTTTCTCCTTGGGTAAGTCTACACCTAAAATTCTCGGCACATTTCCTCCTCGTAAACTACACGTTTTGTGTAATGTGTAATGTTTAATGTGTAAAGCTAGTGTAATGCAAAAGATGTGTAATGGAAGAGCATTTTTTGTTTTTACATTACACAATTAAACTTTACACCAACATTACACTTTACACATTACACAGAACTAGCCTTGCCTTTGTTTATGTTTAGGGTTTGCGCAAATTACCCGCAGAATCCCCCTTCTTTTAATAATCTTGCACTTATCGCAGATTTTTCTGATCGATGCTTTTACTTTCATAAGTTTATTCTCTCTACGAGAAATCCTTTTGTTTATGTCAAGTATTGTAGTTGCCCGATTTATCGGGCCCAATAAATTGGGCAACTACCGGAGTTTTTCAGTCATAACTATTAACTATTAACGATGTTTATCTCACCCTGAAGGTAATCCTGCCCCGGCTTAGGTCGTAAGGGGATAATTCCAGTTTTACTTTATCTCCGGGAAGGATGCGGATAAAATTCATGCGCATTTTTCCTGAAACATGCGCCAAGACCAAATGTTTATTTTCCAGTTCTACCCTGAACATCGCGTTAGGCAATGCTTCGATAATCTTCCCTTCGGTTTCGATTAATTCTTCTTTAGGCATAGGCGGTTAAAATTTGCGGCCCCTCTTCGGTTATAGCGACGGTGTGTTCAAAATGCGCTGAAGGCAAACCGTCTTTAGTAACTGCGGTCCAGCCGTTTTCTTTGATCTCTGCTTCCCAAGAGCCCATGTTTACCATTGGCTCAATCGCCAACACCATCCCGTTTTTTAACAACGGGCCCTGGTGCGGCTGCCCAAAGTTAGGGATTTCCGGTTCTTCGTGCAGTTTAGCTCCGATTCCATGGCCGACAAATTGGCGCACAACCGAAAATCCGTTTTCTTCCGCATGGCGCTGGATACTATGAGAAATATCGTAAAGCTGATTTTGCGCCTTTGCCTGTTTAATGCCTTCGTATAACGCCTGGCGGGCAACGCAGATTAACTTTTCTGTTTTAGGGTTAATTTTTCCGATCGGCAGTGTTACCGCCGCGTCAGTAAAAAAACCTTTATAATTTACGCCGATATCTAAGCTTAAGATATCGTTTTCTTCTAGTATTCTTGGGCCGGGAATGCCATGGACGATTTCTTCGTTTAGCGAGGTGCAGATACTTGCAGGGAACCCGCGGTAGCCTTTAAATGCCGGCAAAGCCCCTTCTTCGATCACTAATTCCTCGGCAAGACAATCAATCTGCGCGGTAGTAACGCCAATTTTAACGAATTCACAGAGCAGCTGCAAAATTTTTCCCAGTTTTCTTCCCGATTCCCTCAACATCTCCAAATCTTGTTTAGACTTTAAAGGAATCATGAATTATTTTGCGAAAGAGCGATAATTTCTCTCAAGACTATATTCGCGCCTCCGTCAGCGGATAAGGTATGGAGGATATTTTTTTCTTTGTAATACTTAATTAACGCGGAAGCCTCGTTCTTATAAACTTCAATCCGCTTTTTTACCGTCTCCGGCAAATCGTCCTTGCGTTGGTAAAGTTTGCCTGCGCAAATGTCACAGATTGAGCCTATCTTAGGCGGCATATTAGTTTTATGAAAATTTGCCCCGCATTTGGAGCATACCAGCCTGCCAGTCAGCCTCTGGATGATCACCTCGTCGCTGGTATCCAGGTAAACCACTAAATCTACCGGCATCTGTTTCGCGCTTAAAATTCCATCCAGGGTTTTTGCCTGGTTTAAGTTACGCGGGTAGCCGTCTAAGATAAAACCGCTTTTAATATCGGGCTGCGCGAATCTTTCAGAGAGCATCTTCGCCACTAGTTTATCCGGCACTAGCTCGCCTTTATCCATAAAATCTTTGGCTTTCTTGCCTAAATCGGTTTGCGCTAAAACGTTTTCCCGTAAAATATCTCCCGTAGAGATATGCGGCAGCGTTAACCTCCCCGCTAATTCTTTTGACTGGGTGCCTTTGCCTGCTCCCGGGGGCCCTAGCAGAATAATTCGCATTATCTTCTGCCCCGGATGTGCCCGCCCTTAATAAAGCCTTCGTAGTGATGGGTTAGTAAATGCGATTCGATTTGCTTTAAGGTATCCAGCATTACACCTACCACAATCAGGATTCCCGTGCCGCCGAAAAACGAGGCCACTAAGTACGGCACTTTTAACCCGGCCATGACTGCGTCCGGCAAGATAGCGATACAGGCAATAAAAATTGCCCCTGCCAGAGTAATCCTGGTCATTACATAATCTAAGAATTCCGCGGTAGGAGCCCCCGGCCGGATTCCCGGGATAAAACCCCCGTATTTTTTCATGTTTTCCGAAAGATCCTGCGGGTTAAAGACTATCGCGGTATAAAAATAGCAGAAAAAAATGATCAACAAAGCGTAAATCACGGTATAAAGCAAGTGGCCGCGCATCAGCCCTTCTGCCAGGCGCTGAAATGCCGGGTTAGGAATAAACGATGCTAGCGTAGCCGGAAACAATATTATTGATTGGGCAAAAATAATCGCGATTACCCCCGAGGTATCTACTTTTAAAGGAATATAGGTAGACTGCCCCCCGTAAATTTTCCTGCCGACAACCCGGCGGGCGTATTGCACGGGAATTTTTCTTTGCCCCTGAGTGATCAGGATGACTAAAAAAACTACCGTAAATAAGAATACAGTCATCACCAGCAGCGTAAAAGGCTGTATCTGCCTGCGCGCGGGCGAAAAAGGGGAAATTAAAACAAATAGCTGATGAATGGCTGAAGGAATACGCGAAATTATGCCGGCCATAATTACCAGCGAAATCCCGTTGCCAATGCCCCTTTCCTGGATTTGCTCTCCCAGCCACATGATAAAAATTGTGCCGGTGGTAAGAGTAAGCACCGTAAGAATACGAAAACCTAAGCCCGGCTGCAAAACAATTTTTAACCCTTCAAAGCGCGCCG
>Ga0265296_1001229_pt1 | contig 30597 bp, 27 predicted proteins | sample MunlanPumphouse1_FD_189073 | JGI IMG/M metagenome (GOLD analysis project Ga0265296, IMG submission 189073) | Groundwater microbial communities from a municipal landfill in Southern Ontario, Canada - Pumphouse #1 | ecosystem: Environmental > Aquatic > Deep subsurface > Groundwater | place... | reverse complement strand
AGTTTCACTACCTGCCTACGAATCTGATACTGCGCATCCTGACTTAGTGTCCGTGCATCGATCTTTTCCATGCATGTATTTTAACATAGTATTGATCTGTTTAGTTGCCGGGTTAATAGAAGAATTTGTTAGGGATTATTTCCCTCCTTCTTCAGTTGTTCCTTGAGCAGTTTGTTTTCCTTCTGCAATTTAAGCCATTTAATCGCCCTGTCTATGGTGAAAAGAATCTGGTCTATCCGGAAGGGTTTGGTGATAAAATCAAACCCGCCTTTCTCCATGGCCTCGGAAGCGGATTCGATGGTCCCATAAGCCGTCATCAGAATAACGGGGGTATCGGGGTTAAGACGTTTAACGGCGTCGAGCAGCTCAATTCCGTCAAGCCCCGGCATTTTCAGATCACTGATAATAAGGTCAAATCCCCCTCCTTTGACGAGTTCAAGGGCTTCAACAGGGTTATTTGTAGTAGTGACCTGATAGGGAGCTTTTCTCTGAATGGTCATGCTCAGGAGTTTCAGCATATCGGGCTCGTCATCAACTATCAGTATTTTTTCAGCCATGTCTTTCTCCTCCTTTTAAAATCATATTTAAAAAATCAACTACATTCATCCTTCTTCCTTTATCCTTTTGCTTTACGCCTTCCGTGGTTTTATATTTCCCCGTTTTTCGCAATGGGTAGTGTTATGATAAAAGTCGTCCCGGTCTCTTCCGATTCCTCTTTTGTCTTTGTCTCAAAGGTAACATTCCCTCTGTGCTTTGTTATGATACCATAAGAGACCGAGAGGCCGAGGCCCGTGCCTTTGCCGACCTCTTTTGTCGTAAAGAGCGGATCGAAAATCCTTTTGCGATTCTCTTGTTTGATACCTTCACCCGAATCTTTTATCCGTATCTCGACCGTATCGTTTAAGGACATGGTGCTAAGCGTTAATGTCCCGCTGCCGTTTTGTGCCATAGCGTAAATAGCATTGTTTATTATATTGAAGAAAACCTGCTGCAGTTCGCCTGCATCGGCGGTGACCGGCGGAAGGTCGGATTGCAGTTGTTTGACCGCCTTTACTTTGTTGAGGAGCAGCGTGTTGCCCATAATTGACAGGACGTTCTCGATATTTTTATTGACGTCAACGGCTTCCTCTTTATGTTCTTTATGTCGGGCGAAATTTAAAAGGTTTTCGATAACCCTTTTTGCGTTGAGACCCTGATTTTCAATCGTCTTCAGAAGGTCATATTCCTCCGAATCGGTCGGAAATTTTTCGAGCAGCAACTCCGTGAAGCCGAGTATGACTCCAAGCGGGTTATTTATTTCATGGGCTACGCCGGCAGCCAGAGTGCCCATGGACGCCAGTTTTTCCGTATAGAAACTGTGTTCCTCCATCTGCTTTCTTTCGGTAATGTCTCTTGAAATCCCCAAAACCGCATATATATTGCCGGCTTCGTCCCAGAGTCTCCTGAAATTAGTGTTGAACCAGTGCTGGCGTTCTCCGATAATAACCATGTGGGTTATCTGCTTGCTCTCTTTTGAATCAAATACATTCTGTATCATCAATATAAGGACCTCCGAACTCGGCCATGTGAAGAATTCCGACGCGTTGTGGCCTATGACGTCTTCTTCGATTTTGTTGAAAAAATTAGCGCCGTACTTGTTTATGGAAATGAAATTCCCGTTGTAATCTACGGTAAAGATTATATCCTCGGCATTTTCAATAAGGGACCTGTAGCGCTGTTCGGATTTTTTAAGTTCGATGGTCTTCTTCGTAACTTCTTTTTCCAGTGTGTTTGACCAGCTCAGTATCATAAAATTGACGAACAACCCGCCGAACAGGATGACGAAGAAAATGATTGTCTGGAGTGAAAACTGCCGGATCTGGATCGCATGGATCGCCCCCTCTACCTCGCTGACGGGCGCCACCACGGCAACGGACCAGATACGGCTTTTACTATCATCCAATCGTATAGGGGTATAGGCGATCAGCTTCTTTATTTCCCCTTCTATCCCCCTGTGCCAGCCTGAAACATACCAGCTTGTTCCTTCTTCGCCTTTCAGCATTTTGTCTTTCTGGATTTGATTGATTCTGGCAAAAGATATCGTCGGTTTTTTCCCTTTTCGAGCCTCGAAAGCATTCTGTCCGATAAAAGTCTTTTCCTGGTGGTACAGGAATGTCCCGTTATCATCTATGATCCATGCATAACCTGTTTTGCCCGACCGTATCTCTTTTGTCACGTTTCCCATTAATATGCTCAGGTCAATAGTAAATAATAAGACCCCGGAAAATTTATTTAATGCCAAGGGATGAGACTGATCTACGGAAACCTGCCATACGGGGATTGCTATTTCCATGATAGGCCTTAGAGATCGGTCCTCCTGGGGGATTGAAGAAACGCTTGTTAATAATATGTGCCCCTTGTTTGTTTCTTTTTTTGCCCATTCAAGATGCTCGAGTTCTTTTTTGGTTGGAATTCCGGGATTGCAGTCGTGTTCACCCAACACATGAAAGGTCTTTTGAATTCCGTCCTTAACAAACCTTATCTCAATCGTGCCTTCTTCTCTTATGCTTGAAAAGGCGATCTCCATCCTGTTGCACATCCAGGCAGACTCGGCATATTGTATCGAGGGAGACAAACTGAGGAGGAACAATTCTCTTTTAAGCGCTTCAAGTCTGTTTTCGATCTGACTGGCTGCATGACGTGCGATAACTAATTGCTGCTGGTTGAAGTCTTCCGTAACGGTCTCTTTGACCTTTACTGAAGAAAGCCATCCAAGAATAAGTACGGTCCCCATAAGCAGGGTCATCATGACGCCGACAAGCGCCTTGAAATACCTGATATTGAAAGGGTGGTATTTCTGTATGAGGGCGATGAGCGCCTGTTTAAGGTTTGCGAAAGAAAAAAGGTCTTTTCCCAAGTATACTCCTGTAACCGTTTATGATAACCTCTTTTAAAATAACAGATTGCCGCTTAAATGTTAAGCGATAAATACTTTCCGGGCAATTAATACTTGCATTCTATTCTTTAGATATGCTATAACTTCTACGTTCATAAATCGGTCAAAAAATCGAACAAAACTCATAGGGGGTTGTATGGGTACAAAAAAGTTCATATCAGTTTTTTTATTTATCTCCTTTATGATTTTGCCTGTATATGTCAGCGCATCTAAAGGCGTATCCGCGGAAGACAATAAATTGTGTCTCGCATGCCATTCGGACAAAACCTTGAACAAAAAGCTCATGAACAAGGAAATCCTCTCCCTGTCCGTAAACGGCGCCGAATTTTCGTCTTCCGTCCACGGGAAGGTAAGCTGCACGGGCTGTCACCCTGATATTGCCATGGACAACCATCCGCAGTCCAAAATAATCAGGAGCAGGAAAGACTTTGCCTTCAGCGTCTCAAGGCACTGCTCGAACTGTCATACGGCTTCACAACTCGACAAAAGACAGCCTATTCACAAAGCTCTGGCGGCAAAGGGCCCCTGCATTGAGTGCCACGGTTCTCACTATATCAAGAGCGTGGCAATAGGGAAGGTCGACGTTAAAGAAAATACTTACTGCCTGATATGCCACAGGAATAAAATTAATATGTCAATGAAGAACGGAGAGGCGCTTTCCGTCTTTATAGATGAGGCGGCAGTCGCAAATTCCGCACATGCCAAACTCCAGTGTACACAGTGCCACAGCGAATTCTCAAAGACACAGCACCCTGTTAGGTCATTCGGCAGCAGAAGGGCCTATTCCATAGCCGCAGCCGAGCTCTGCCTGACATGCCACAAGGAGGCCGCAAAGCTCTATGCATCCAGCGTCCACATCGAACAGCTTAAAGGCGGAAATACCAAAGCGCCTGCCTGTACGGACTGCCATGGAGACCATGCAATTGCAAGCGTCAAAAAAGATAAGGCTATCGGCGTTGTTTCCTGTAATAAATGCCATAGCGATATGAACGCCTCTTATGAGGCAAGCATGCACGGTAAGGCAAGGCTAAAAGGTAATGAAAAAGCTCCTTCCTGCGCTTCCTGCCATAATGCGCATAATGTTGAATCAGCAAAGATGACGACAAAAATAAAGGACGGTTGCCTTAGATGTCACAAGGATGCCGCAAAAGTACATAGCAAATGGCTTTATAATCCTCCGATAAAATTGTCTTCCTTTGCAAAAGCCCACTTCGATGCGGTTTCCTGCGCAGCCTGCCATTCCCCGGGCGCTGAACGCGCAATTTATCTCAGTCTTTACGACCGCAGGACCGGAAAGCCCCTGACGGAAGAAGAGATCCTGAAGACTTTAGGCGGTCCAGAGACCGAGGGACTCATGGCCAGGATTGATCAGAATGCAAACGGCAGCATAGACCCGAAAGAAATGTGGGGCCTGTTCGCGCAGCTTATCAAAAAAGGCGTAATCACGACTTTTACAGGCAACATGGACGTTCAGAAGGCGACCGAAGCCCATATGATTGGGAGTAAGGCAGAGGGTGTAAAAGATTGCGACAAATGCCATAAGCCCGATGCGGAACTCTTTCAGAACGTGTTTGTCGTAGTAAAAAAGGCCGACGGAAAACCGACGGTACTCAAGGCCGACAAGGGCGTGCTTAATTCTATATACACCATACTGCCTGTCAGCAAATTCTATGCCCTTGGAAGTTCGAGCGTGGAGCTTTTAGATATACTCTTTATCGTTGCGCTCCTCGGCGGCATAGCCGTTCCGATCGGGCATCTATCATTGAGAGTCATAACCTCGCCTCTCAGAGCGCTGAGAAGAATGGGGAAGGGAGGTAAAAAATAATGAAAAGAATATACATGCATCCGTTACCGATAAGGATATGGCACTGGGTTAACGCCTTTGCTTTCATACTCCTGATACTCACCGGAGCCCAGATAAAGCTCGGCAATGTGCTGCACTTTTTCTCTTTTCAAACTGCCGTAACGATTCATAGCTGGTTGGGGTGGGTCCTTGTGTTTAATTATTTCATCTGGCTCGTCTACTACCTTGTTACCGGCAATATCAAAATCTATATACCACCGTTAAACCATCCTGTTGAGTTCGGTAAAAAAGCCCTGAATCAGGCCAAATTTTACGGCTGGGGAATTATGGTCGGGGATGAGAATCCGCACCACTCCACATTTTACAATAAGTTCAACCCGATGCAGCAGGTGTCTTATCTGATGATCATGGTGGCCCTTATCCCTCTCCAACTCATTACGGGACTTTTTCTGTGGGACCCGCACCTTTTCGGGCCTGTCGTCAACCTGATTGGCGGAATACAGATAGCTGACCTGATTCACATTCTCCTCTGGATATTCTTCAGCGCCTTCATAATCGTCCATTTCTATCTTGCAACCCTCGGACATACGACCTGGGCTCATATAATTGCTATGTTTTCAGGGTATGAAGACGAGCATGACGATCACGGCCATGAAGAAGGTCATAGCCATGGCGAAAAAAGTACTGGACACTAAGATATAAAACAGTACGATAAATTGAAAATACAAGGCGAAACCGGGTGCGATAAAGCCCGGTTTCGCCTTTTTGTTATTTTGGTGATGACAACATCGCAAAAAGTCCTTTTATGGCTGTCATTCCCGAAGTTTTTAATCGGGAATCCATTCTTTTCAAGAAGTTGCGCGCACTTGGATTCCCGCCTTCGCCAACAGTAGGTGCATTAAGCACGGGAATGACGACTTTTTACGAGTTCATCAATGATATATCGATAAAAATATATCTTCCTCTAAATGCTTTAATGTTACCGATCCTGAGATTTCCCTGATGACGAATTCCAGTATCTCTTCAGGTTTAACATAAAACAATTCTACGTTTCTTTGAGGGACATAATAGGTCAACAGGTTTACGTGGAGCGCTCTACGGCAGCGGGGGAAAAGATTTTTCAGGATGGTCTTCATCGAATCCTCGATTCCGGCGATCCGGAGATTGAAAACTCCGCAGACAAAGACAATATCAAATGTCCGGTTGAAGGCAGTTTCATCAATATCCAGGGCAATAAACTCGTCCTCCGGATATTTGCTTTTTGCCGTTGAAATCAGGGCATCATTAATGTCAATCCCGCAATAATCCGAGGAAACGCCCTTTTCTTTTAAAAACCCGCAGAAGTCTCCCTTTCCGCAGCCGAAATCAAGGACGGTTTTGCCGGAAATGTCACCTGCTATCGCAAGGAGGGTTTCGAATCTCCGGCGTTGTCCTTCGGGAGTCCATCTGACAGCCTGCGGACTGTCACCGAAATCCTTCAGATGTCTATTATAGCATTCGATCAGCTCTTTTTTGCCCAGAGGGTCCATAATTTTTTCAGTATAACACATGGATTAAACCCCTTTATATGTGTTAAATTTTATAGTCATCACTAACCTAAAGGAGATATTATGGAAGGTTTTCAATACAAGGAATATACTGAAGAGGAAAGCAGGATTTATAATGAGGCAATGGACAATATCATGGCGGCATTGCAGAAGGGGTCGAGCTTCGATGAAGCTTGCGCCTCCGTGGATATTGCGGACGGCGAGCTGAAAGGATTTATTGTGGATGACGCCCTTAAGGTGCTGATAGCGGATATCTATTATGCAAAGAAGCTACCCCTGCAGCATGTAGCAGATACCTTCAAGGTCTCTATGGATATTATAAACAAGGCGAACATGGAGATGATGCAGGATGTGGAGATTGCAGCTTCAGAGGTTTACATGACTAAACATCCTGACGGTCATATCGGTAACGCATAGGAGGATATATGGGAGAGCGGAAAAAGAAGGTCAGGCTTTATTCCCTTAGCACCTGTCCGACCTGCAAGAGGGTAAGAAAATTTCTGGACGAGCACGGTATACAATATGAATTTACTGAAGTGGATTTGCTTGACAGCGGCGAGCAGTGGCTTATGTCAAAGGAGGTAAAGAAGTACAATCAGGCCGCTACCTATCCAACCCTTGTTGTCGAAGAAGTCATCCTTGGACTTGACGAGGAGGCTATTAAGGAGGCGCTGGAAATAGAGTGACTGCCGAAAGGTTATATGAGATCCTCGACAAATATGCCGAATCGCAGGGGATCCGGCTTAATAAGGACAGGGAGTATGTCTTAGATATCCTGTCGGGACTCCTTACCAATGAATCGCGCTTTGGTTACCGTTCATGCCCGTGCCGTCTTGCCGCGGGCGTTAAGGAAAACGATAAAGATATCATATGCCCCTGTGTATACAGAGACCCCGATATCCGGGGATACGGGAGCTGCTATTGCGGCCTATACGTGTCCGGGGAATGGAACGAAGGAAAGATCAAACATGCGAGGGTCCCTGAAAGAAGGCCGCAGGATAAACCCGGAGGAGATGTTAGATGATATTCGACGAGCAGGGTACATTAAAAGACCTTCTCTATTTAATGGGGGGCAGATTATATATCTTCAACCCGTATTCTTCCTTAAGCATTGGAAAATGTCTGTCAAGCGTGAGGATTCTCACTTCGCCCGATTTTGCCAATATGCCTATATAACAATCAGAAAGACCAATTGCTTTGCCTTTTCGCTGCATGGCATAAGATAATTCTCCTGCATTTTGCCATGCCTTTACTGAATCCGGTAAAAATTCAAAGACATGCAGAAAATCCTTCAGTGTATTCAATTCTTTCTCTGATTTAGCGCCTTGCAGAAGTTCAGCCAAAACGATACCGATGCAGCATATCTTGTCGTTATCCAACAGTTCCATAACTATACTGTAATATGGGTCCTTTTTTCTGAAGAATTCAATCCAGGCAGAAGTGTCAATCAATACCTTATCCAAGTCTTTCGTCCTTGTGTCTGAGTTCTTCAGCAGATTTTGTGAATTCCATTTTCCCTGCCATCATCTTAATTTTCTCTTTCTTCTTTAACCGGATTTCATCCCTGATGGCTTTTATTACTGCCTCGGTCTTGCTTTTTGCCTTTACCTCAGACATAAGTTCGTCTATCAGGGACTGCGGAATTGTTATGGTTGTTCTTGACATGAAAATCCTCCATATAAAATATACATAAAAAGATTATCATTTTCTATGTAATAAATTCAAGGCAAATAAAGTTTTATTCCCTTAGATTATTCGTCCTCTTGCATATATCCCCAACTACTACGGTTCTGTCGTTGATCCATTCCAAAAGCATGATTAGTCCCTTCAGGAATGTCCCGATTGCGAAAAATAGACAGGGCAAACATTATATCAAGTATCAACGAGGGCTTATAGGCGTCCTCTTCAATCTCGGACATATTAGTTATAAGTTTAGCAGGCGTCCTCTTGTCAAGCAATACCCTCTAAGGTTATAATTTCGGACGATCCTTCACACAACCACATTTGTCCGGAAAGAGGTATACATATATGACTCAGAACGACTATTCAACATTATTGCTCGAAATTGGGACGGAGGACTTGCCTGCCAGGTTTATAAGGCCTGCTTTGCAGCAGTTGAAGGAAAATACCGGGAAGATTTTGAAAGAGAATTATATCGCCTGCGGCGAGGCAAAGGTTTTCGGGACTCCCCGGAGACTTGCCATTATAGTGGACGGTATCCCCCGGATGCAGGAAGACAGGACAAGGGAAGTATTCGGGCCTTCAAAAAAGGCCGCCTTTGACGCTGAAGGCAATCCCACAAAAGCCGCTACGGGTTTTGCCCAGTCACAGGGTGTGAGTGTTGATAGCCTGATTGTAAAACGGAAAGATAAGGGAGAATATCTTGTCGCCGTTATAGAAGAAAAAGGCGCACAGGTCCGCGAGGTTTTGCCACGGCTGCTGGAAAAGATCGTGCTCTCGATATACCTCCCGAAAGCAATGAGGTGGGGAAACAAGGACGTAAAATTTGTCAGGCCGCTACGCTGGTTTCTGTCTTTGTTAGATAATGAAGTCGTCACCTTTGATATTGAAGGGATACAGAGCGGCAACCTTACAAGGGGGCACCGCTTTCTGTCTCCTGCCGCTTTCCAGATAAAGGAAATCCCAAGCTATAAAAAACTGCTTGGCAACAATTATGTAATCGTTGATATAGAAGAACGCAAAAAGACGATAAGAGAAAAGACGGCCAAACTCCTTTCGTCCACAGGTGAAAGCCCGCTCATGGACGAAGAACTTCTTGACACCGTCGTAAACCTTGTTGAATATCCCGTCCCGGTCATTGCCGCTTTTTCGGAGGAATACCTGAAACTGCCGAAAGAATTACTTGTTACGGTCATGAAAGACCATCAGAAATATTTTGCAGTCCAAACTCCCGATGGGCGGATAACAAATCGTTTTATTGTCGTCAGCAATACCGTCGAAGAAAACGCGGACACCGTCAGGATCGGCGCCGAACGTGTAATCAGAGCGCGGTTTGAAGATGCACGGTTTTATTATGAGGAAGATATAAGAAGGCCCCTTGCCGATAGAATCGAAGACCTGAAGAAGGTCACATTCCAGGAAGATCTCGGCAGCATATATGCGAAAATTGAAAGGATGGCTTCAATTTCAGGATTCCTTGCAGACAGTCTTCTTCCGGCAGGAAAAGATAAGCTCATGCGCGCGGCATGGCTTGCCAAGACGGACCTTATAACAGGCGTGGTCAGGGAGTTCCCCGAACTGCAGGGTATTATGGGAAACTATTATGCAGTGCATGACGGCGAGGCGACGGAAGTTGCAGAGGCGATTGAAGAACATTATCTGCCGGCGCATTCAGGCGGTGCGCTTCCAAAAACCGATATAGGGGCGCTGCTTAGCCTTACCGACAAGATAGATAACATAACCGCTTTCTTTTCGATAGGGCTTGTCCCTACAGGCTCCGAGGACCCCTTTGCTCTAAGGAGGCAGGCCCTGGGCATTATAGCGGTCCTGTTTAGCAAAGGGTATGAGATTACACTGAAAGAACTTGTACGGAAGGCATTGGACAATCTGCGGGATGCAAAAACACCGGACGAAACAATAGCGAAGGTCTTACAGTTTTTTGAAGCGCGGATAGAAAACATCCTTTTAGAACGCGGTTATGCCCCGGACATTATACAGTCCGTTATCTCATTTTCAACGGGTATCCGGTTAAAGGATATGCAGGCGCGTCTTGAAGCGGTTAAGGAATTCAAAGAGACAAAGGAATGCAATGATTTCCTTGCAGCCATTAAACGGGTCAACAATATCACACAGAAAGCGGCTGTTTCCGTATTCAGGGAAGAACTATTAGAAGAGGGACCTGAAAAGAAGCTTTACGAAACGCTTATGTCTGTCAGGGCTGATAGTGAAAAACTTCTCACAGCGGCAAATTATCGGGAAGCCATCGGTCTTTTCACAACCCTTACAGTACCGATCAATAATTTTTTCGACAATATACTTGTCATGGATAAAAGGGAAGAGATAAAACAAAACCGGCTCTCTTTATTGAACGATATATGGAAGATGGCGTCTTCAGTTGCGGACTTTTCAAGGATTTCCGTAAATTGATAAACCCAAAAACTGCTGATGTCTATAATACTAATAAGTTCATAAGTAAAGACACATTTAAACACCCTCCCCTTAATCCCCTCCCCTCAAGGGAGGGGCGATTCTTAAGTCCCCTCTCCCTTGAGGGGAGAGGGTAAGGGTGAGGGTGTGCGGCTTTTCTTATAAACTCCTTAGTAAATTCATTTAACTCGATCGGGAATCATGCATTAGTTTGTCTGCCGGCTTCTTTATTAAGGATATCGCGCACTGTTTCGAGAAGCTTCCGGGGAGTGGCCGGCTTTAAAATAAAATTCTGCGAATCTTTTAATATCCCCTTTTTTTGGATGATGTCCGCCGTATAACCGCTTGTGAAAAGCACCTTGACGCCCGGATGTTCTTTCTTCAGGTCTTCATATACCTCTTTGCCGTTTTTTTTGGGCATAATAACGTCAAGGATAACAAGGTCAATAATGTTTTTGTAATCATTGAAGACCCTTACGGCGTCCCTGCCGTCCACGGCCTCTATTACCCTGTATCCCACGCGTTCAAGCACCTTTTTTGTCAGCACCCTTACCTGTGCATCATCTTCAATGACAAGGATCGTCTCCGTGCCGCCTTTGACGTCGGCGCGCTCAACCTGTTTCAACTGTTCTACTTTGGATGTGATCAGCGGCAAATATATTTTAAAGGTTGTTCCTTTGCCGGGCTCGCTGTATACGTTGATAAACCCTTCATGCTGTTTTACGATACCGTATACCATCGCAAGTCCAAGACCGGTGCCTTTGCCCACCTCTTTTGTCGTAAAGAAGGGTTCAAAAATTCTTTCTCTTGTAACATCATCCATGCCCTGACCCGTGTCTGCAAAGGATATCATTGCATAATTGCCCTGTCTGCCGAACCCGTATGTATTGACGAAATCATCGTCAAGGCTGACCGAGTCCGAACTGATAATGAGACTCCCTCCGTCCGGCATGGCGTCCCGTGCATTTGTTGCAAGGTTCATCAGCGCCTGCTCTATCTGGGTCGTGTCCGCCATTACAACCAAATCTTTATGGGTAAGATGCGCGGAAAGCTCTATGTCTTCACCTATCAGTCTGGTCAGAAGCTTTTCAAGGACGAGGATAATCTCGTTCACATCGACGGGCTTTGTATCGATAATCTGGGTCCTGCTGAAGGCAAGCAGCGCATGGGTAAGATTGGCGGCCCTTTGCGCCGAATTCAGGATATAGGTTACATAACCGTGCAACGTTTCATTGAAGTCCATCTCCATCTGCAACAGGTGGCTGTAACCGATTATAGCGGTAAGGATATTATTGAAATCATGGGCTATGCCTCCGGCAAGCTGCCCTATCGCTTCCATCTTCTGCGCCTGCATCAGCTGCTGCTCGAGTTTTTTGCTTTCCGTGACGTCTCTTGATATGATAAGCGCTCCGGCAGGATTGCTTTCCTTGTCCATCAAAGCCACATTGGCAGTGCAGTGGAAATAAACCGCTTTGCCGTCTTTTGAGAGCAACTGTGTGTCGCGCTCGTATACTTTTCCGTCTTCCAACGCCTTGAGCATAAAACAGGGGTAAGGTTCGCAGGGTCCCGTCCTGTTATAATATGCCGCATAACATTTTTTCCCGACAGGATTATATCCCAGGAAATTTACTTCAACATCATTGACCCAGACAATAGTAAGATCTTTATCTATCATTGAAATATGATCAGTGATGGACTGAAGCATGGCGTTGAGTTTCTCTTCGCTTTCTCTTAAAGCCCGTTCAGCCTTTTTCCGTTTTGTTATATCTCTGAAGTCCTCAACAATCCCGACCAATTCACCGTCCGGGCTTCGAAAAGGCGTTGCCGTTACAATGCACGGTATCTTGTCTCCCTTTCGGTTTTCCCTCAAGGCCTCAAACTCGATGTGTTCTTCACCACTCAATACCCTCTGCAAAGAACACTTTGCAGTATGACATTGAGGGCCGGGAAAGACTTCATAGCACTTTTTGCCTTTAGCTTCTTCTTTCGGCACCCCCGACATTTGCGCAAAGGTCTCGTTTACCCTGAGTATGTTGGAAGAGCTGTCGATTAAGCGGATGCCGTCCGCCGCGGTATGAAATACCTGTCTGAGTTCGGCATATGCAAGCTTCGTAATCTCTTCAGCCTGTTTGCGCTCGTTGATTTGAAGGAGCAGCGGGTTGAACACGAAACAATAAAGCACAGGGGAAAGAATTATTACTAATAAAGCCGCATCGAGGAATACCCACGTTTGTATGGAGATATGAGGGTAGAACGAAAGGACCGCCATGATTAAGGATTCCGCGATGAATACGGAAAAGATTATTATAAACAGCAGTCTTACCGGCGACTGGTAAATGCTTCTGTCGGACTTATTCCCCGGTCTGTATAAGCTGTTTTCCTCCACTTTATCTCCTGCCCCCGTTCTGCTTATCATAATATAAAGCATATGCTATTTAATATCCAGTAAAATTTCAAGGAAAAGTCAACCCTTCAGTGAAGTGCGGTTTTTCGAATCCTCCCCTTTGCTCCTCTCACGTTATTACAAGCATTTGACAGGCGGGTTTCAGTAAAATAAAAGAATGACTATTCCCAGGAGTTTTTCCGCATTCGGGTTTAGAGACTATAAGCTTTTTTGGTTCGGGCAGCTTATTTCCCTGTCAGGGACGTGGATGCAGTCTGTTGCGCAGGGGTGGCTTGTGTACAGTCTGACAAAATCACCTTTTTATCTCGGCATGGTTGCGGCTGCCGGTTCTTTGCCGATACTGCTCTTTACGCTTGGCGGAGGCATAGCAGCCGACAGGTTCCGTAAGAGGAACCTTCTTCTTTTGACCCAGGCATTGTCAATCCTGCCTGCCCTCCTGCTCGGTATTTTGATAGACATTAACATGGCAGCCGTATGGCAGGTTGCCCTGATTGCAGCGTTTCTCGGAACAGTGAATGCCTTTGACATACCTGCGAGGCAGTCTTTTATGGCTGAGCTGGTAGGGAAAGAGAACTTAACAAATGCCGTAGCATTAAACTCTGCCGCATTTCACGGGGCAAGGATGATAGGTCCCGTTATCGCAGGCATTGCCATAGCTAATGTCGGGCTTTCCGCATGTTTTTATCTGAACGCCGTCAGTTTCCTGGCGGTCATTGTTGCCCTCTCAAAGATCAGGACTGTCGGAGAAGCAAAAATTTCCTCTCAGGGTATTCTGAAAGATCTTATTGAAGGGATACAATTCATGAGGAACAAGCCGGAGATCTACAGGATTATTATCATGATCGCCATCTTCGGCCTACTCGCAATGCCCTTTGTAACGCTCCTTCCGGCCTTTGCAGTAGAAGTCTTCAAAACCGGTTCTGCGGGATTCGGTTTCCTTGTCGGCGCTACCGGGGCAGGCGCTTTGTCGGCGGCATTGTTCCTTGCCCTGAAAGGTGATATTGAGAACAAAAACAGGTTTATGGCAGTCGCAGCCTTCTGTGTCTCCGTGCCCCTTCTCTTTTTTTCGTTATCAGGACATTTTTATTTTTCTCTGACAATCCTCTTTGTTATCGGCTGGGGGCTTGTCAGTTTCCTTGCAACGGCAAACAGCTTCATACAGCTTTCCGTCCCCGACAACCTGAGGGGCAGGGCCATGAGTGTTTATACGTTTGTATTTCTGGGCACGGCCCCTATCGGCAACTCACTGATGGGAACCGTTGCGGATTTTATCGGCGCCGCACATGCCGTAAGTATCTCCGCCCTCGTCTGTATTTTGGTTTCCGCAGCCTTTTGTGTGAAAATATGCAAAAGTTAGTGGTATAGTAGGCATTTATGAAAATCCTTGCGATCGAAACATCTACTATGCTTGGCGGTGTAGCTATTGCCGATGATTCAGCGGGACTGATAGCCGAAGTCAGGCTCAACGTCAAATCCACGCATTCGGAAAGACTGATGACGGAGATTGATCACGTCCTGAAACAGTCTTTTTTGAAAATGTCCGATATAGACGTCTTTGCAATAGCTATCGGTCCGGGCTCTTTCACGGGCCTGAGAATAGGGTTGAGCACGGCGAAAGGATTATCCTATGCAACGGGAAAGCCGATAGTGTCTGTTCCTACTCTTGAAGCCTTTGCCTGGAATTTTCTTTATTGCCGTTATCCGGTCTGCACCCTCCTTGATGCAAGAAAAAAAGAAGTATATGCGGCGGTTTTCAGATGGCAAGACGCGGGGTTTATCAAGTTGATAGACGAGGTTTCGATAAGCGTAGATTCATTGTTGAGGAAAGAGGGATTCCCCGATGAAAAAACAATCTTTGCCGGAGAAGGGGCGATACTCTATAAAAATGAGATAACCGAACTTATGGGTGACGGGGCTCTCTTTGCATCACCCGAAAAGATGTCGCTTTCACCTGCCAATGTTGCCTCACTCGGTCTTAAAAAGGCTTCGCAGGAAGATTTCTCGGAACCGGTAAGCCTTGTGCCGTTTTATATCAGAAGCTCGGAGGCGGAGGTTAAATTAAAAAGGTAACGTCTATTCATCAGTTGCAAAAAACTATTACAAACAGCAGGGCTGATGCGATGAAAACGTCTTGTAGCGACACATTAATGTACTTTCATAATAAGAACCGGCCTTTTTCTGAAAGTCACTACAGGTTAGGTCTGCATTTATGTGATTGCAATATAATTCTTTGTCGCATTATAAGACTTTTCATCGTGTCTGCCCTGCTGTTTGTACAACTTTAAGGTCTATATAAATAGCATGGATGAGCTGATAATCCGGGAGATGAAACATGAAGACGTTCCCCGCGTTTTGGAGATCGAGCGTCTTTTATTCGGTACACCATGGTCTGAAGACTCTTTTCTGAATGAAATATATAAAAAATATGCTATTTCAAGAGTTGCCGTAAGCGATGAAAATATTGTCGGATACATCTGCGCAAACTATATACCGCATGAAGCTCATATGCTGAACCTTGCCGTTCATCAGGATTTTCAAAGACGGGGCATTGCAACCCTGCTGATGAATGAAGCGCTTAAGGAATTGAAAAAGAAAGACTGTGTTTTCATATATCTTGAGGTCAGGGCTTCAAATACCGGCGCAAAGAAATTTTATGAGCTTTTCGGGTTTGAGGTGATAGATGTCAGGAAAAAATACTATATCAATCCAAAAGAGGATGCGCTTGTAATGATGGGCAGACTCTAACCCGGATTATTAACGAATTTTTCTGATTGAACCGGGGACAGAGTATTTGAGCGGTTTTTTTTGCCGATAGTCAAATACAATTTGTAAAAATAAAGAGGCAAAAGCCTCGCAGGGAGGAACGACCGAGAATGAGCGAAAATACTCTGTCCCCGGTTGCTTTTACCAATTTTATAAATAATCCGGGCTAATGCGAATGTGAGGGGGTAATTACTTCCAGACGCCCTTTATATCATATCCGCATTTCGGACATTTACCATCTTTTATCGTGTTCTCGCCGATGCTGAAGCCGAACCGACGGATAAGCAATTCTTTACAATCAGGGCAATAGGTGTTCTCTCCTCCTTCCCCGGGGACATTCCCTTCATATACATATTTCAGCCCTGCTTCAAAACCGATTTCTCTTGCCCGTCTGAGGGTTTTTACCGGTGTTCTCGGTTTGTCAAGAATTCTACAGGTCGGATAAAACTGCGTAACATGCCAGGGCATCGAGGGATCTACTGATGCTATAAATTCCGCTATGTCCCTCATATCTTTTTCGGAATCATTATGGTCCGGAATAATTAAAGTAGTGACCTCCACCCATACGCCGAGCGCTTTCATGAGTCGAATGGTTTCTTTGACAGGTTCAAGTCTGGCTCCGCAGATTTTCTTATAGAACTCGTCACCTCCCTTGAGGTCGATATTATTCCCATCCAGATAGGGAGCGATAGCTTTGGCGGCTTCAGGTCCGGTGTAGCCGTTGCTTACGAAGACGTTCCTGATCCCTTTTTGATGAGCAAGTTTTGCGCAGTCATAAGCGAATTCAAAATATATGGTCGGCTCGGTATAGGTATAGGAAATACTCTCGCAGCCGTTTCGGACAGCCGCTTCAACAACGGCTTCCGGTGTTGCAGGCTGCCCCATAATCTCCCCCCCGTGTTCTTTCGGATATTGGGATATCTCGTTGTTCTGGCAGTGTTCACAACGGAAATTGCAGCCTACCGTAGCGATTGAAAAAGACGTCGAGCCGGGCAGAAAATGGAAGAGGGGCTTTTTCTCAATAGGGTCTATGTTCATGGATATCAACTTGCCGTACACAAGGCTGTATAAGGTCCCGTCCCTGTTTTCACGGACCGAACAAATGCCCCTTTTCCCCTCTTTGATTACACAATGATGAGCGCACAGAAAACATCTGACCTTCTTCTCATCAAGCCTCTCGTAAAACATCGCCTCTTTCATAATGCTATTTCATTTGTTTCATGCCGCCGGGCATTCCCTGCATCATGGGGAGTTGCGGCATCTGCATCTTTTGATAGCCTGCTGGGAGTTCAAAGAGGCTGTTGGACTGGGAGCCCATCTTTATATTTTTAAGTTCCTGGCTCCATGAGCCGTCAACGGCCGCAGTCTTAACCGGCATTTTAATATCGGAGGCGAGCCATTGGTAGACCTGATGTTTATCGTTATCGACCTTGTAGGTAATCAGATATTTTATTGTGGGATGACCGTCTATGGTTTCCCTTCCAACCTCTTTCCTTTCGATCTCTCCTTCATATTTTTCGTCTATTTTCGGCTTGTTTTTCATGTCGAAAGGGATTTCCATATACATTTTCGTTTCGGGCATTAAATTCCAGGCGACTTTCTTGTCCAACCTTGTAATTATGACCATGGACATATCGTTATGGGGCTTCATTTCCATTCTGAACCTGTCTATTTTGAAGAAAAGCTTGCCTTTTAGCTGCTTATCTCCCTGGAATGTCGAAATAGTGTCGGCAGAGAATTCGACAGCGAAGGCTGAAGATGCGGCAAAAAGAACGGCAAAGAGAACGGCAAAAAAAATTTTCAGCATTTAACTCCTCCATCTTTAAGTTTATTTATTATACAACTTTTGCAATAGTCAAGAGGGTGAGGTAATTGGTACAATAAACGTTGTAAAATCATTAACAATAGAAATCACAGTGCAGTTGAGGAGCAGGATATATGTATGAGACTAAGAAATGCGAGTACTGCGGCAAAAATATTAATATAAAATATAATCTCTGTCCTCTATGCGGAGGGCAGACGGAGAATGGCATCGAGTCCTTGCCTCCCGTCTGTCCCCGGTGCAAAACCCCTCTTGAAATAAGGATATGCAATAATGAGGAATATGATGTTTGTAAGCGATGCGGCGGGATGTGGCTCGATAAAACGGAATTTCGAAACGCAGCGAGGCCGTCCCTCGTTTATAGAGAAGAGACTAAAAAGGCGTACAGGAAGACGCCGAAAGACGAACCTCTTGAATATATCCCATGTGTCAGATGCGGAAAACTGATGAACCGAAGGAACTTCGGGCGCATCTCCGGCGTGATCATCGATGAATGCGGCAGACACGGTATCTGGCTTGATACGGGAGAACTTGAAAAGATACAGCATTTCATCGCTGCCGGCGGACTTGAAAGGTCGCAGGACCGTGAAATAGAAAAAACTCAAATTGAACTGAGAGACCTTGCAACCAAAGTCGAACAGACGGAGTTTACACAGAAGGTGCTGCATTTCTGGAATTTCAAGAGATGGCTTTTCGGCGGCTGATGACGTCAATTTATTATTAGGGAGCTGATGCCTTGGAGAATGATGCCGGGGAAAGAGTAAGCCGAAAGAAACGTAAGAGGCTTATCCTTTTTACACTTGCCGTGGTCGTCTTGGGTTTTCTTGTCTTCTTTTTGAGGGGCCGCTATGTATCCGATACTCTGAAAGGGATCATAATTCCCGAACTGGAGACCGCGACCGGGCAGAAAGTCGAAGCGCCGCATATATCCGTCAATATCCTGCCTTTATTCATCGAAGCAAAAAACATGAAGGTGTCCGATTCGTCCGGAAATGCCATCGTTAATACAAAAAAGGTCAAAGGTTATATATCGCTTTCCGGGATTTTCAACCGGCAGCTTACACTGCAGAGGCTTGTCATTGAAGAGCCGTCTCTTGTATCGAACAACCGGCAGTTTGATGAGATCATCCGGCATGTCCGGGCATATCTTGAGCAGGAGAGGGACCTTCCTTTCAAGGTCAAAATAAAGGTTGTCGAAGTGGTTCAGGGGTCCGTTTATCTTAAGGATGAGGAGTTAAAGGCCCGGGCGGGGATAAAGGGTCTTTCAGGCGAGTATATTATCGGAGATAACCCGAGGCTTAAGGCGTCCGTCAAAGAGCTTACTATAGACAAGCAAGATTGGCCGAAGATTAACTGTGACATAAACACCTCGGTTGTTTTTAAAAAAGACAGGATTGAAATAAAGCAGCTTGAGCTCGGGGCCTATGGGTCCAGATTCACCGGAGAAGGCTATTACGCCGGGGGGAAAGGGACTTTTAAAGCCGGCATAGACCTGATCGTTGATTCTATAAAACGTATGTTTCACCTCGTACAGAAGGGCGACGGCAGGATTTCCGCAAAAGGCGAAATATGGCTCGGCAAGGATGAAGCCGGGCCTCCTTCAATAAAAACCCCGCAGGAAGGCGTCCATCTGAAAGGACTGAAAGACGTGTCCCTGAATTTAAAAATCGGAGGCGATTTCTATCTCCAGACCTTAATGGAATTATTGACGGTCAAAGAGAAACTTGAGGGCCTTATCGACTTCCAGGGGACAATAACGGGAAGGCTTAATGATATTTCCGGAAAAGGAAAGGCGCGCATGCAGAAAGGAAACCTCTATGGCGTCGATATAGACGAGGTGATCTGCGACATTATTTATAAAGACGGCGTGATGGATTTCAAAAACGGCTTAGGCCGCTTGTATAACGGCACAGCCGAAGCCGACGCCTCAATAAAGCTACCGGTTGTCGATTTCTTTGCCCTGAATGTGAAGTTTCATTCGGCTGACAGCGGGCCTGTTTTGAATCTGATAGGATGGGACCCCGGAATACCTCCCGGCAAAGTGGATGGAGAGCTTTCATCTTCCGGCAGCGCGTTCGGACCTGACGGCCGGTTTGTGTATAAGGCACTCGGTCCCGAACAGAGGGCAGGGATAAAAGGATACCGGACGCCTGTCGATGACGTCCTCAACAGGATCAAAGATATAAAAGGCAATTTCTCTATGCGGGGGGATATACTTTCCCTGACGAATTTGCAGCTCGGCACCGCGCTGTCAAAGGCCGATGCAAACGGAACTCTCGACCTCGCGGGGAAAACCCTCAATCTGAAAAGCAGGATTCATACGGAAAACGTCTCGGACTTTGCCTTGCCCTATTACAGGGAACTCAAAGGACGCGGAGATTTTACCGGGGACGTAAAAGGGACCTTTGAAGACCCGAGGATTGACGGCAGATTTACGCTGGCAAGCGGCGTTATCGAAGGATACAAATCGGACAGCGTAATAACAGACATGTCATACCGGAAAAATCTTCTCGAAGTCCGTGAAGCGGTCTTCAGGTTATCAGGGGAAGAGCATATGATCAAAGGCAGGATAGCGTTCCCTGAAGCCGCTTATCTTTTTGATCTTTCTAACCCCGTATACGATTTGAGGGCGTCCGTCAGGAATGCCGAATTCGGTCAGGCAGTAAGAATATTCTATAAGGACTTTGTTGCAACAGGAAGGCTGAATGGCGATTTCCGGATCGAAGGCAGGGACCTTGATCCCGAGGTTACGGGTAAAGTCTCCGTGGGAAAAGCCTCGGTTTATAAAATTCCCTTTGATTCGGGAACAACGGCGCTTACCTATTCTGGCCGGGCGCTGTCTTTAAATAAGATAAAGATCGTTAAAGGCAAATCCGTTGTGGATGGAGAAGCGCGATTTCTTTCCGACGGCAAGTTTACCTATACGGCGGCATCTGAAAGGTTTATGTTAAAGGACTTCGGCCTTGGACGATTGCCGGAGGATATATTTTTATCCCTTGAATCATCAGGGCAGGGGACAGTTGACAATCCCTCCATAGCGCTTACTGCAAAAGTTGCGGAGGGAAACTTCAAAGGGCAGAATATGGGCGGAGGCACGATAAGCGCTTCGATAAAGAACAGAGACATAGCGTTAAATGCGTTGTTGTTTAATGAAAGGATGAAGATCAAAGGAAACGGACGTTTTGATGAAACATTGCCCTGGAGCGCCGAAATATCAATGCAACAGGGCAGATATGATTTCCTTGCAAGCTCAATCCTGAAGGATGTTCCCGAAGACCTTCAGCTTAATCTTGAAGGAGGCGTCTCTTTAAAAGGAGACAGGAACAACATTTCAGCTTCACTGGATATAGGCCATGTAACGCTTTCCCTGTTCGGACAGACCTTTGCGAATGATTCACGGTTACAGGTACGGATGGATAACAGGAAAGTCTCAATAAAGACCTTTACCGTAAAAAGCGGGTCAACCTCTTTCAGACTCCATGGCGGTATGGAAATCGGCAAAGAATATGATATCTTCCTTGACGGCAGTTCGTCTTTGTCGCCGCTGAAAGGGCTTTCAAGAAAAATAGGGTACTTAAAAGGCGACGCCGATTTTGTGTTCTCCGTTACCGGGAAATGGGACAAGCCGAATATAAACGGCGGGATGAATTTAAACAATGCTTCTTTGGGTCTCAAGGATTTCCCGTCATATATCAGTTCAATAAACGGATATATGCATATCGATGAGGACAGGGTGGTCCTTGAGAAGCTTTCAGGAAAGATAGGAGGCGGCGACGTAAATATATCCGGCATCGTCTATCTCCAGACCTTCACTATTAAGCGGTTCTATCTCCAGGCAAACTTTGATAATATAACGACGACTTTTTCAAAGGACTTTGCCGTGAATTTTGACGGGAATCTTCTTTACAGAGGTACGGCGGAAGCGATGAGCATCACCGGCGACCTTAAGATAAACAGGGCCCGGTATAAGGAGATGGTTGAATGGAGAAGCTGGCTCCTTGCCTCAAAACCGAAAGAGCTTCCCAAATCGGAGGCGTCCGTTTTTGAGAAAGCGCAGATGAATATAAGGGTCTCCGGAGGTGAAAATATCCTCATTGACAATAATATGGCGAGAACGCCTGTGCGGATAAGCGGCGATATGATACTGAGAGGGACAGTGACCAGCCCTATACTTTTCGGCAGGCTTGAGTCAAACGAGGGTTACGTCTATTTCAGGAACAATGAGTTTAAGATCATTTTTGCCAGTGTTGATTTTGCAGACCCCAACAGAATCAAACCCGTCGTCAATCTGACGGCTGAAACTATGGTAAAGGGATATAATATACGACTGAGCCTGGAGGGACAGATGGACCACTTTAACCTTGCCCTTTCCTCTGATCCGCATCTTGACGAAGTGGACATTCTTGCGCTGCTCACTGTCGGACAGATCGGCAAACAGTTGAAAGGCCTTGAGGGAGGCATTGGCGCGGGAGAAGCGACGTCATTTATTACCGGGAAGGTGCAGGATGTTATTGAGGAAAGGATGAGGAGCATAACAGGGCTGGACAGGTTTCAGGTGGAACCCTATGTCTCGAACAAGACGGGTACGGTTGGACCTCAGGTGACCGTATCAAAACGGCTTATCGGCGACAGGTTATTTGTAACGTACTCGAATTCAATAGGTTCTACCGAAGAACAGGTCATTAAACTTGAATACCTCCTCGATAAAAATATCTCGCTTATCGGGATAAGAGATGAAAAGGGGAGCCTCGGAGGCGACATAAAATTCAGGTTCGAGTTTAAATGAGGCTGCCGGTTGCGCAAAATGAAAGGGAGACATGATAGAAAACCTTTTAAAAGCGACAAAAATTGATCCATATTCACCTGACGGCGCTTTTAACCTGATGTGTCTTTCAGATAAATGCAAATCGAACAGTGTTAATAGTGCATTATCGAGTCGCTTAAAAGCTTTTTTATCATATCTCCCTTTCATTATTGGGTGCTTGATTTGCAATGGTTAGGTAAATAATGAAAGAAAATAATAATTGGTCCCGGGAAATAGAATGAAGAGATTTTTTGTCTTTTGCCCTATTTTTTTTCTGCTCATGATATTTTTATGGTCTTCCGAGTCTTCCGCTTCATTAGTAAGCGAAGTGGAGATCCACGGCCTCTCATCTCTTGATAAGGAAGAATTACTGTACCTTCTTGATATACGGCCGGGGGAAAGAATAGACGCGGACACCGTGCGGACGGGGATCAAACGGGCTTTTCTGAAAGGGATATTCGAGGACATTTCAGTCGAGGCGGGAGATGGGGAGGAAACAAAGGTCGTCATTCATGTGAAAGAAAAGGATTCAGTAAGGAAAATATCCATAGAGGGTGATTATGCAGTCTCCAGGAAAAAAATAAAGGACTTGTTCCACATAAAAGAAGGTATGCTGCTGACCTGCGGTCTTCTTGAGAAAGCCTCGGAGGATCTCAAGCGGAATTTAGAATTCCTGGGATTCCCGCGCGTTGAAATTCATACAAAAATAAAGAGACTGAAAAAAACGCCGTACCTGGTGGATATCCTGATCGGGATCAACACCGGCGAGCCTGAAAGAATAAAAAAGATCGAGATTGAAGGAGCTGCTGAAGAAGCAAAATCGGTAATGAAACTGACGGATGGCGATGTATATAACCGGGAAATTCTAAAGCAGGATATCGAGAAGATAAGGGCCTATTTAAAGAAAAAGGGATACTATAAGCCTGTTATAAGCCGCTATACCTTTAAAGATGGCGTTCTTGCCTTTTCGGTCAATCCGGGGAAACGTCTTCAAATTTCCGTACATGGCAACGACACGGTATCTACGAAAGACCTTATGAAGGAGATCCCCTTTTTTGAAGCCGAGGATTTCAGTGATGATATCGTACAGGAGGCTGTGAACAGACTGCTGTCAATATATCATGTTAAGGGATATCCCTTTGCTCAGGTCGCTCCCGTCGTAACGGTGGAAGCCGAGCTTATTACGGCTGCTTTTTTCATCTTTGAGGGAACAAAGGTTGACGTCAATGAAATATCTTTCCATGGCAATAGCCTCAAGGAGGACAGACTGAAGGAGATCATGTCTCTCAGGAAGAAAAAAAAGTATAATCCCGACCTGCTTGACTCTGACAGGGAGGCGCTCGAAAATTTCTATAATGCCCTCGGATACCTGTCCGTGAAAATTGACGATATCCAGGCAGTCTATGAGGAAGGCCGGGACAGTGTAAATATTATTGTCGGTATACATGAAGGCGCAAAAACCGAGATAGGCAGCGTAGATATAACCGGTGCAAACCTTGTTTCGGAAACGGAGTTATGGAAAGTCGTCAATCTGCATCCGGGAGATCCCTATAACGAGGTTGACCTTTCCGATGCCCGCTACAGGATCATCGAATTTTACAGTAAAAAGGGCTTCCCCAATGTGGCTGTTGAAGTAAAAAGGGCAATAGAGGAACGGAAAGCCGGCGTAACATTCCAGATAAAAGAAGGGTCCGTGGTATTGTTCGGCAAAGCGATCGTCACAGGGAACCGGAAGACAAAGTACGAAGTGGTCCGTAGAGAGCTGAAACAGCAGGAGAATATGCCCTTTGATTACACTCTGCTCTCTAAGGAAAGACAGCAGCTTTATAAATCGGGTCTTTTTACCGCTATTGATATGGAAGCGCTCGACGCATATGAAGATAAAAAGGACGTCCTTATTAAACTGCGCGAAGGTAATGCCGGCGCCGTCGAACTCAGCCTTGGATATGCCGAATATGAGCTTTACCGGGGGATTCTCGATCTAAGCTACAGAAATGTCATGGGCATGAACAGGCAGACGTCGTTGAGATTAGAGGTCAGTTCTCTTGAGCGGCGGTATGTGCTTCAGTATTATGAACCGTGGTTTCTATCTACGGAGCTGCCCTTCAGAATCTTAATCCTCGGAGAGGACAGGAAAGAGATAAATATCGATACCCGTGAAACACGGTACCGCCTGACAAGGAATTCTATAACTGCCGGGTTTGAGAAGAAAATGAGCGATATTTTAAGAGGAGAATTGTTTTATGAATTTTCTCTTGTTAATACCTTTCAGGTGAAACCGGATGTAGTGTTGAGCAAAGAAGACACGGGGACCCTTGTTATCAGCGGGTTGCGGCTCGGCCTCATTTATGATACAAGGGACAACCAGTTTTATCCCAAAAAAGGGATATTCTCCGGTGCGTCGCTCAAAATTACCTCGCCGGTTTTTTTATCGGAATCGAATTTCATTAAGCTTACTCTATACGGTAATGTCTATCATGAAGTTGCAAAAGGTTTCGTTCTCGCTGCGTCGCTCAGGGGCGGCCTGGCTCAGGGTTATGTCAAGACGAGCGATCTCCCGATTGTTGAAAGGTTTTTCCTTGGCGGAAGGACCACGGTAAGAGGCTATAATCAGGACACCCTTGGTCCGTTAGGCGCTGACGGCAACCCGATCGGCGGGAATGTTTTTCTGATGGAAAACCTTGAATTAAGGACTTCATTAGGGAAGAACTTCGGACTTGTTACTTTCCTCGACGGCGGAAACGTATGGTTAAATACGAGCGACGTCAAGCTTGGAGACGTGAAATTTACCGCAGGGCTTGGTTTAAGATACAACACGCCGGTCGGTCCGATTCGCATAGACTATGGACAAAAGCTGCAGAAAGAAAAAGGAGAAAGCGCAGGTGAATTACATTTCAGCATTGGACATGCGTTTTAGAAATTCAACCCGTCAGTTAATATTTGTGACGCTTGCTATTTGGATGCTCTTTGCCCAATACAGTGCCTTCGGCGCCGAGATACGGGACCGGGTTGTTGCCTTTGTGGACGCGCAGGCAATAACGTTAAGCGAACTGGAGATGAAATTTACCGAATCCCGAAAGGTCAAGGCGGACATAACAAAGGAAGAGGTTTTGAATACCATGATCAACAGGGTGCTGCTCCTCAGGGAGGCCAAAAAGATCCGGCTGGAGGCGCCTTCAGAGGAAGAACTGCTCAAGGAATACATTGATATGAAGATCAGGGCATTAATAAGGGTCAAAGAAGAAGAGATACACGATTTTTACGGTAAGCACATAGACAACTTCGAGGGGAAAGAACTTGAAGACGTGCGGGACAATATTGAAAACTATCTGATAGAGCATGACCTGAACGAGCGCCTGAAATCACATATCAATGAACTTAAGGAAAAGACCTGCGTGCGGATACAATTGAATCCTGAATAGATGAATAAATCTAAATTATGAAAAGACTTGCTATCACCATAGGGGATCCCGGAGGGGTCGGTCCCGAAGTTGTCGTTAAGGCGCTGGACTCCCCGGCGATTAGAAACATTTGTATGCCGATAGTCATAGGCGACCCATCGATAATAGAAGAAACCTTAAGCTTGCTTGAAGTTACCTTGAAAGCAAGGGTTATCGAATCTCCCGAAGAATATAAACATATAAAAGGAGCGATTAACATTATCGGGACTGATGAGAAGGCTGAATTCATAAAAAATAAACCGACTGCCCATGGCGGAAAGGCCTGCGCCGGTTATATAAAAAAAGCGGTTGAACTTGCGTTGAACGGACAGGTTGACGGCATCGTCACCGCGCCGATATCTAAAGAGGCATTGAAGATGGCGGATATTCAGTGGCCGGGGCATACCGAAATGCTTGCCTATCTCACAAAAACAAAAGATTATGCAATGATGCTTGCCGGAGGACCTTTGCGGGTGATTCTTGTTACAATTCATACGGCATTAAAAAATGTGCCTGATCTTATCACAAAACAAAAGATATTAAAGACCATCCGCCTTGCAAAGCATGCCTGTGAAATACTGAATATCAGAAAGCCGTTGATTGCGGTTGCAGGGCTGAATCCTCATGCAGGAGAGGCCGGAATGTTCGGGGACGAGGAGATCAATAAAATAGCTCCTGCAATTAAAGAGGCTATCAGGGAAGGCATTCCGGTTTCAGGACCTTATCCGCCGGATACTATATTCCATAAGGCATATAAAGGTGAAGTCGATATGGTCGTCTGCATGTATCATGACCAGGGGCTGATCCCGTTGAAAATGGTTGCCTTCGACAAAGGGGTAAATGTCACAGTCGGGCTGCCCTTTGTGAGGACGTCCCCGGACCACGGGACAGCCTATGACATTGCATGGCAGGGAAAAGCAAACCCGGCAAGTATGATAGAGGCGATCAAATTGGCGGTAAAGCTGAAACAGTGAGCCTCAACAAAAAGCACCTCATAAGCTGGGCGTTCTTTGATTTTGCAAATTCGAGTTATTCCGCCGTTATCGCCGCCGTCGTATTCCCCGTATATTATGCCAACGTTATTGTCGGCAATCATGCCGGACTCGGAGACTTGTGGTGGGGCAGGGCAATATCCGTCAGCATGGCTTTAGTGGCCCTAAGTTCCCCTTTACTTGGAGGCATTGCGGATTACGGAGGCTACAGGAAAAAATTTCTTTTCCTTTATACCGCCTTAAGCGTTGCCGCCGTAGCAGGTTTTTCATTTCTTGAGAAAGGTATGATTATAGAGGGATTTGTCCTTGCTTCCATAGCAAACCTCGGCATGGAAGGCGGTCTTGTCTTTTATAACTCTTTTCTGCCCCGGATAGCGCCTAAAGAATATCAGGGAAGAGTTTCAGCGTGGGGTTTCATGGTCGGTTACGCAGGGTCAATTCTCTCCCTGTTAATCGCTCTTCCATTAGTAAAGAACGGTCATTATGGCGCTACGTGGCTTATGGTTGCGGCATTCTTCGCTGTTTTCTCTATGCCGGCTTTTATTTTTCTTCCGGCTGATGTTAAAGGTGATTCCATGATGCGTTCAGGGATAAAAGGCTTGCGGTATTCGATGGCTGCCTTAAAAGAAATATGGAAGAGAGAAGAACCAAGAAAATTTCTTTTTTCATATCTGATATACGAAGACGGCGTAAATACCGTAATAGTCTTCTCAAGCATCTTTGCCGCCGTAACACTCGGGTTTGCGCCGCAGGAACTTATTCTCCTTTATCTGGTTGTCCAGACAACCGCTCTTCTCGGCTCTCTGGCTATGGCAAAGCCTATTGATCTTTGGGGCCCTAAAAGGATTGTTATATTGTCGCTGCTTATATGGACCTCTGTTGCAATAATAGCCTTCTTTATCCAGACCAAATCTCATTTCTGGTTTTTGGCCGTAATTGCAGGGCTTGGACTCGGCACGGTCCAGGCTGCTTCACGCGCTTTTTACACGCAGTTTATACCTCAAGGGTCCGAGGCTGAATACTTCGGGGTTTATTCTCTCGTAGGAAAATCGTCGGCAGTTCTGGGACCGCTTATCTTCGGCTATGTGTCCACCACCTTTGGAAGCCAGAGACCTGCTATACTTTCAGTAGCGGCATTTTTTCTTGTCGGGCTGGGTATACTCTCGTTTGTCAAAGGCGGCGGCCCTAATATGAAATCTGAAAGGAAGAAATTATACTAAGAAGTTCATAAGTAAGGACACATTTAAACACCCTCCCCTTTATCCCCTCCCCTCAAGGGAGGGGCGATTCTTAAGTCCCCTCTCCCTTTTCTCCCCGGCGAATCCGCCTGAGTGCGGAGAGGGGAGAGGGCAAGGGTGAGGGTGTCTGGCTTTACTTATGAACTCCTTAATAACTTGTTTTGCAATTGTAAGGATAATGCAATAGAATGGCGAAGAAATCATTAGGACAACATTTTCTTGGTAATCCGAAAATCCTTCAAAGGATTATCGAATCCGCACAGCTTGACGCCGATGACCTTGTAGTCGAAATAGGCCCCGGTCCGGGCAGTTTGACTAAGATGCTCTTAAAAAAGGTCAGAAATGTCATTGCCATTGAACTTGACGAACAATTATTTGAAAGATTAATAACCGAACTTGCCGGATACGATAATATAGAACTTGTCCAAGGCGACGCCCTTAAATATCCATATGAAGAACTTCCGGCCTTCAAGGTCGTGGCCAATATCCCTTACTATATCACTACCCCTATAATTTTCAGACTCCTGGAGATGGGACGGAAAACGCCGTCAATTCCGGAATCCCGTAAAACCCTCAAATCGATAACCCTGACCATCCAAAAGGAAGTCGCCGAAAGAATAGTCGCCGGTCCCGGCGGAAAAGATTACGGAGTGCTTTCGATAATGGTACAGTACTACGCACAGCCGTCTTTAGAATTCATCATCCCGAAGGAGGCTTTCAGACCTGCTCCGAAAGTCGACTCTGCCGTTATCCGCTTAATAATTCTCGAAAAACCTTCTGTTGAAGTAAAAGATGAGAAATTATTCTTCACGATTATCAGGACGGCCTTTTCCCAAAGGAGGAAGATGCTTTCCAACTCACTGAAAAGTGTAAGAGAGGATGTAAGGGAATGGCTGGATAAGGCAGGGATAGACCCCAAGAGAAGACCGGAGACCCTGAGCATTGAAGAGTTCGCCCGCCTTGCAGACATCTTATAAGAACAATTGCTGAACTGTTTCAATATGTCGGACGGAATGTCTTTCATGCGTTGATAACAAGTTAACTCGTTATACACTCATTTTGCGGGGATAACGAGTTAGGAATTCGAACAATTATAAGCAGATGCCTAATAAAATGTCGAATTTATTGCATTATCTTCAGGCGTTGCGTATGATAACGAGAAACCAGTTAATAATATTGTTAGGCTTCAAATGAAATTACGAAATATAATAAAAAATATTGTTAAGAAAGAGGAAACGGATATGTCATCTGATTGGACCAAAGCCAAATGTTTTGTGATTATTGCTTTTACTTGTGTGCTTGTCTATAAGATTGCTTTGACGCCACTGAATCTGACTGTTGATTTTCCAACACTGCTGTCACTGCTACTCGCTTTTTTTTCAGTAGTTCTGGCAGCACTATTCTACTTTAAAGCGACTGAAAGTTCGAATGCTTTTTACGATAACACATATAAATTTACGCAGGACATCGCTTCGTTGCTAGTCAAAATCGAGAGTGGCTTCGGAGAAAGGCTCAGACACCTTGACGAAGGTTACACAAGTATGCGCGATAAAATTGCAACTATACCGAGGCACTCTGAAATAGAAAACACTAAAACCGAAATAATTAAAGAAGAACAGGAAGTACACAAGAAATTGGAGGAGAAGGACAAGTTAGTTGAAGAACTTGCCAAAAAAGCCCAACTTGATGACAAAGAAAAACAAATATTCAAATCAAAATTGGATAAATACATTGAAGAACTGAATGAGGCACAGAAGGAAGTTGCCTTTCTAAAAAATAGGTTAAGGAGGGCAGAATTTCACCATTCCACACAAAGACAGCGCAATGGTCTGCCTATTGACCGAGGTATGGCTGACTATATAGTTTCTAATTTCTTCAGTTATATTCCTGTGGAGTTGATTATTGAAGGTAGCAAGACGGCACTCAATAAGCGCTTCCAGCATATTAAGAACGAATTACCTGATGGTTTTATCCATGATATGAAAAAGTACAACATGTTAAGTCCTCAAGGAACATTGACCGGTGACGGTGTCATGATCTTAAGGGAAATTGCAGATACATATAAAAGACAAGCCTAACAATAAAATAGAGGCGACCGGGAATAAGTGTGGTGCGTTTTTCATTCCATCGTCTGTGGCCCGGTCGCCTCATTTAAGTCGTTGAACGTAAAAGATGACCAAGAGCAAGACAAAAACCAAATCAAGTGTTAAGGGCAAGTGCGTGATTCCAAAGCGACCGCCACTGGGTACGCTTCGAACCACACTTGTCGAACCGTCCCCTTACGAAGAACGAGAAGTCACAGATTACTTTGAGTGGCAGAGTGCCAAAGATCCAAAAGGCCCAGCCAAGGTTAAACACCTTGAGCTTGTGAAATCCGAAACGGTTTGGGGACGGCTGCATAAGGTTTGGGACGTGCATGCTACGGATGGGCGTTGGTGGGTTATCACCGAACCAACAAACCTGTATTCTCAAAAACACTTTCCGAGCCTCGACTACACATTGTCCTTTCATATCGGGCTTATGGCTCGGCTTGCGGTACGCGAGTCCAGACAAGCCAGGGTTAAAAACTCAGAAGTGTTTGCAACGGCCTACAGGCGATGGGAACAAGCAGCAGAGGCAATTGACCTCGCCAAGGAGGCGGAGGACTTTCAAGCGGTGGGATTGAAGTGTAGGGAATGCCTACTCACCTTTGCACGCGCGATGCAGAAGGACATTCCACGACCAGAAGGCGGTCCGCCGCT
>Ga0265296_1001228_pt1 | contig 30612 bp, 25 predicted proteins | sample MunlanPumphouse1_FD_189073 | JGI IMG/M metagenome (GOLD analysis project Ga0265296, IMG submission 189073) | Groundwater microbial communities from a municipal landfill in Southern Ontario, Canada - Pumphouse #1 | ecosystem: Environmental > Aquatic > Deep subsurface > Groundwater | place... | reverse complement strand
TCATCGCCGTAACTATCTCTAAGAACCCCGACCCGGGCATGTACGTGGCCAACATCCAGAGCGGCGCGGCCTTGATGCAAAACCTGCTCCTCGCGGCCCACGCCGAAGGCCTGGGCACTTGCTGGATGACCGGGGCCAATTACCTGGAAGACGAAATCCTGAAATTCCTGGGAAAGGCGGACCAGCAGCTCCTGGCCATCACCCCCATCGGCTTTTCCGCCAAAGAACCGCCGGTGCCGCCCCGGAAGGGCCGGGAAGTGCGCTGGCTGGGGTTTTGAGAAAGCAGATTGCAGCAAAAGACTAATTTATCTCACGCAAAGACGCCAAGGCGCAAGAATTATTGCCAACAATGAGATAAATTTTGGCGTCTTTCTTTGCGGCTTGGCGTCTTTGCGTGAGGCCTGTCTTTTCGGAACAGGGATGCCCCGGAAATAAAGATGTCAGCAGGAATTGACGCCAACTCCGAGCAGCCGCCGCTGCTGGCAATGCAGGCCGCCGCGGTTGTCAAGAACGGCAGGCGCATCCTGGACTCTCTGTCTCTGCAGATCCGGGAGGGGGAGCATACCGCCATCTTCGGCCCCAACGGCGCGGGGAAATCCTCGTTTATCCGGCTCATCACCCGGGAGGAATATCCCGAGCCCCTGGCCAACGGCGCCCCGCCCCTCTTGCTCTTAGGGCAGGAGCTCTGGAATGTCTTTGAATTTCGCGCCCAGTTAGGGATCATCTCCGGGGACCTGCAAGCCAATTTCTTGAACCGGACGATGCCGGGGCGGACCCGGGGCCTGGACGTGGTCTTGTCCGGCTTTTTCGCCAGCTACGGCCTGTTTTCGCACCAGGAAGTGACCGGGAGCATGCGGGCGCAGGCCCGGCGGGCCCTGGCCCTCCTGGAGGCCGGGCACCTGGGGGACGCTTTCATCGAGACCATGTCCACCGGCGAAGCCCGGCGCATCCTGATCGCCCGGGCCCTGGTGCACGAGCCCCGGGCCCTGATCCTGGATGAGCCGACCACGGGGCTGGACCTGCTGGCCCGGAGCCGGTTTCTGCAGACCTTGCAAAACCTCGCCCGGCACGGCAAGACCATCATCCTCGTGACCCACCGGGTGGAGGAGATCTTGCCGGAAATTGACCGGGTCATTTTGCTCAATCATGGCCGGCTGGTGCATGACGGCCGGAAACGGCAAGCCCTCACTTCCCGGCGCCTGTCCACGCTGTTTGGCGCGCCCATCCGGGTGCGGCAGAGCCGCGGCTATTATGCCGCCTGTAGCGGCGGCTAAGGTTTGTTGATTTCCCCCCCCTTTCCTAAGGAGGCCGAGGGAAAAGTAGAGGCGAACCTTATGTTCGCCCAGCGTCCGGGGCGAACACAAGGTTCGCCCCTACTCCTCATTCAAAGAGAGAGAAATGGCAGAAGATAGACAACTCCCCCTGGTGGAACAGGTAAAGGCTGCCGGCTGAGCGGCCAAGATACCTCCAGGGGTCCTGGAGGAAGTCTTGAAAAGCCTGCCTTTTCACACGCATCCCGATCTCCTGGTGGGATTGGAGGCTGCGGACGACGCCGGGGTGTTTCGTTTGACCCCGGAGATCGCCCTCATCCAGACGGTGGATTTTTTCACCCCCATCGTCAATGATCCCTACCGGTTCGGGCAGATTGCCGCGGCTAACGCCCTGAGCGACGTTTATGCCATGGGGGGGCGTCCGCTCACGGCCCTGAACATCGCCTGCTTCCCCCTGAAGACCACGCCGGTAGAGGTCCTGAAGGAGATTCTCCGAGGGGGCATGGACAAGGTCCATGAAGCCGGGGCCTTGCTGGTGGGCGGCCACAGCGTGGAAGACACCGAGCTCAAATACGGGCTGGCGGTGACCGGGGTGGTGCATCCCCAGCGCGTCCTCACCAAAGGCGGGGCCAGGGAAGGGGACCTGCTGGTGCTCACCAAGCCCCTGGGCACCGGCGTCATCGCCACCGCGCTCAAAGGGCGGCTGGCCTCCAAGGAGGCGGAAGAGGCCGCGATCAAGGTCATGATAGAGCTCAACCGGGGGGCCGCGGAGGCCCTCAACGGTCTGGAAGTCCACGCGGTCACCGATATCACCGGCTTCGGCCTCCTGGGCCACGGCCTGGAGATGGCCGCGGCCAGCAAAGCAGAGCTGACTATTTTTGCGAGCAAAGTGCCGGTTCTCTCCTGGGCTCGGGAATACGCGGCCATGGGCCTGGTGCCTGCAGGGAGCCACGCCAACCGGCGGTTCTGCGAGAACCATTTGCAGATCGACCCCCAAGTGGGCCAGGTGGACGCGGACCTCTTGAGCGACGCCCAGACCTCCGGGGGGCTGTTCATCGCCATTGCCCCGGAGCATGGGGAACAACTTTTGGCCCGGCTCCGGGACCGGGGCATAACCGCGGCCGCGGCCATCGGCGAAGTGACCGGTACGGGGGCGGGTAAAATTAGAGTTTTTGCCTAGGTTATGGTCTTTTGTCGGCAAGGGAAACTTTTACGTAAATTATTACATCTATTTTTAGTAAGGATATTATATGTATTCTTTAAGTTTATTTAATTTTATAGGAATAATATTTGGCGCATTGGGTATTTTAATTGGTGTTTGGGGTGTGTACCTTGCCAGAAAACGCAAAAGGCGTATCAAATATAGTTTAGTTATTATAAATACAATAGTTTTATTTGACACCATTGTTAAAAACATACCAGGCTTATCGGTCCTTTATAAGGGGTCAGAAATTAGTCCTGGTCTAGTATTAATTGAATGTGCCTTAATTAATACTGGAACAAGCGCAGTTTTGACAGATATGATAGAACAACCTGTTTCACTTATATTATCAGAAGATCATAAGTGGGTTGAAGTTGATAAAGTATCTACCTCTAATGGAATGCAAGGAGAACTATCTTTGCCGACTCCGCAAAAAATGATAATAAATAGCGGTTTATTTAAAGTGGATGATTTTATACGTTTTAAAGCACTATTATTAGTACCGCGAGAACATATTAATAATTTATTAATGGTTAATTTAGAGAAGATTATGTCTATAACGCACCGTATCGCCGACATGAAAAATATAATAATAGTCAATTTAAAGGAATTAAATATTGATAGATTAATAAAACTTGATATTAAAAAACTTAAAACAAAATTTTATAAAGGTATTTTATTAGGAGTAATGTCAATATTTGGTTTTATTATTATTAAATTGATAAGTATATTTAATTTAGCTGGGATGGATGATCATATTATAATTGCAGTATTATCTGGTGTGTTATTTTTGACATGTGTTCATTTAGTTAGTATACTTTGGAAGTATTTTAATTACAGGAAGGTAAAAAAATATGCGGAATTTATCTAAGGTTTTATGGCTTAAAAAAGGACTAGTTGATAATTGTTGAGCGATAATAGTTAATTATTAAACATAACTTGTCAATTAGGAGAAATTTACCATTGAAACCTGTGGAAGAACAAATGGCCCTGATAAAACAGGGCTGTAATGAGATTATCCGGGGAGAGGAATTAAAGTCGCGGTTAGCGCGGGCATTAGCCACGGGCCAGCCGCTGAGGGTCAAGGCCGGGTTCGATCCCACCGCGCCGGACCTGCACCTGGGGCACACCGTGCTCATCCAAAAGCTCAAGCACTTCCAGGACCTGGGCCACCAGGTGATCTTTCTCATCGGCGATTTCACCGGCTTGATCGGCGACCCTTCCGGCAAAAGCGAGACCCGGCCCCCCCTGACGGAAGAACAGGTGCAGGCCAACGCCGCCACTTATGAGCGGCAGATTTTTAAGATCCTGGACCCGGAAAAGACCCTCATCGATTTCAACAGCCGCTGGATGAAACCCATGCAGGCCCAGGACCTCATCCGCCTGGCGGCCCGCCACACCGTGGCCCGCATGCTGGAGCGGGAGGATTTTCATAAGCGCTATACCTCCCAAACCCCCATCAGCATCCACGAGTTCCTCTACCCCTTGATCCAGGGCTATGATTCCGTGGCCCTTAAGGCGGACGTGGAATTGGGGGGCACGGACCAGACCTTCAACCTCCTGGTGGGCCGGGACCTGCAGCGGGAATACGGGCAAGACCCCCAGGTGGTGATCACCCTGCCCCTTCTGGAAGGCCTGGACGGGGTGCAGAAGATGAGCAAGTCCCTGGGGAATTACGTGGGGATTGACGAACCGGCCAAGGAGATGTTCGGCAAGCTCATGTCCGTGTCCGATGACTTGATGCTCCGTTATTATGAGCTGTTAACCGATATCTCTCCCCTGGAGTTATCCAGGCTGAAACATGACTTGTCCCAGGGAAGCAAGCACCCCCGCCAGGTGAAAGAGGATTTGGCCAAAGAGATCGTGGCCCGCTACCACAGCCGGGCAGCGGCGGAGCACGAGGCCCGGGAGTTTATCCGGGTCATTAGGGACAAAGAGGCCCCTGAGGAGATCGAGGAGGTTACCGTTTATAAAAAGGATTCCGTTGCTCTTATTAGATTTGAAGGGCCCATCATATCGGGTGGAGTGGCAGTAGAATCCTATCTCCTACCCAATATCATGAAGGCAGTGGGAACGGTCGCGAGTACCTCCGATGCCCGGCGCTTGATCAATCAAGGTGCAGTAAAAATCGACGGAGAAAAAGTAAGTGACGCAAACCTGGAGTTATCTCCCGGCGGCACTAATTTACTGCAGGTGGGCAAACGGCGTTTCAAAAAGGTAACTTTATTGAGTGAATGAAAAGCACGGGCGGCACGCCGGTGGCACCGGGCCAGGCAGGGGAGGGGAGCAAAAAGGCGGTGGCAGCGAGCCGTTAAGGCCAGGACCACCGGCTAATTGTTTCCCATAACCCAGGCCCGGAACCGCGCACATTTAAGCCCCGGGCTCAAAAGACCGATAGTAAAGATTAGAAGTAACAGGCAGTTGCAGAGAAAATCGGGGCGGAGGAGCCGGAAAGCGGGTTCCGTAAGGGTTTCCGGCCGGACCTTCCCTCGTTAATACACGATCCCCACGAACAGTTAAGGAACAGGAATGCCTGGGGCAGGCATCAAGCGCCGGGTTTGTTGGCTCAAGGTTGGCCTCGCCATCCTCTGGCTGGGGCTTTGCCTGGTATTGCTGGCCGGGGGCAGGGCCGGTGCGACCGCGGTCCCCGGCCTGCCGGATTTCCGGACCGGCGCCACCCCGGTGTTGGCCAGCCCCCAAGGGTCCCCCCCGCGCCATATCAGGTCTTCCGCCGCCGCGCCTCCTCCCTCTAAGAACCCTTACTGCCAAACCACCAGTTACCCGGGCCTCTGCAGATTTCTGGCAGGCGGCCTCCTGGGCGGGTTGTTGTGGCATTTGCTGTTCGGATACCCCCTGGAGCTGGCCTTGGGACCGGGGAACTGGCCTGTCGGCCTCCTGGACCTGGTGGCCCTCAGCACCATCGTTTATATGGGCTACCGCCTGCTGCGCTCGGTAAGGCCCAAGGCCAGGGTCATTCCCATCCCCGGTTTCCATCTGCCGGGGAATGTTGCGCCCCCGGTTTTTACCATCAAGAATGAAGCCGGTCCCGGACTGGCCAAAATTTCCCAAGCCGACCCTGGTTTCGATCTGGCCCTCTTTGTGGAATTTGCCCGCCAGACGGTCTTTGACCTCCACGACGCCTGGAACCATGAGGACTTGGAGAGGATTAAAGACCGGGTCACGGAGCGGATGCAGGGATTTTTGAGCATGGGCATGAAAATTATCAACCTCCGGGGGGAGATCAGCCGCATGGAAGACCTGGCTTTGAGCCAGATTGTGGTGGTGATGGCGAAGAAAAAGACGGACCGGGAGATCATCAAGGTGGGTTTTGCCGGGCGGGTGGTGGACTACCTGCTGGAGCGCCGCAGTTTCAAGCTGATTTCCGGGAGTATGAGCTACCCGGAGAGATTACATGAATACTGGATCTTTGAGCGCAAAAAGGACCAGAATCGCTGGCTGCTGGCGGATATTCACGATTCCCGGATCTTGCCGGATCATGAGGCGGCTTAGGGTTCGGTAGTCTGCCGGGGCCCGCGTCCCCGGGAGCGACGCCGCCGGGGACGGCGACGCTTGGGTTGGGGGGCCCGGAGGGGAATTTCCTCCGGGTGGCACCTTTCGGTCAGCTCGTCCAAAGGGGATTCTTTCAGCTGGCAAAAGAGCCAGGCCTCCGGATAGGTGGCCAGGCGGGACATGCGCGCGGGGATGGCGCGCTTTTGCTGGAGCAGCGGCGCCAACGCCTCGGCCAGGGCCAAAATCTGCACCAGCTCTTCCTGCCGTTGCCGGGGTATCTCAATACCCCGAAAGGCCTCCACGGCCGTTCCTTGAATGAACTCCCGTAATTCCTTGAGATTCTGGGGGCGGCCTCCCTGCTCCAGATAAGGGGCGAGAAAAACGGCCCACAGCAAACCGTCGGCCACGGGCAGCTCAGCCTGGAAGAGGATATCCAGCCGCCCGAAGAGATCCAGGAGCCGCTCCTCCCCCGCCTTGCCCAGGCGTGTTTTCCAGACCGGGAAAATGGCATAGAACAGGCCGGATTTCAACATCAGGTCCAGAAAAGGGCGGGCCGCGCCGCTCCGGAAATCCTTGAGCAATTCATCCCGCACCCGGGCGGCGGGGCAGAGCCGGATCAGGGGCCCCTTGCTGACTATCTCTTCCCAGGCCCCGGGATCGACGGCAAAGTCCAGGCGCGCCCCGTGGCGTAAGACCCGGAGCATGCGCACGGGGTCCCGGGTAAAGCGCACCCCGGGGTCGCCGATCACCCGGATCAGTCCGGATTCTAAATCGTTAAGCCCCCCCACATAATCCACCAGGGAAAAGTCGGCGATGTTATAAAAAAGGCCGTTGATGGTCAGGTCCCGGCGTTGGGCGTCCTCGGCCGGGGTTCCGAAGGTGTTGTCCTTGGAGGGGGGGGCGTCGTTATCCGGCACTTCGTCGAATTCCGAACGCCGCCTGAAGGTGGACACCTCCACGATATGGCCGCCCCGGAAAAAGACCTGCACCAACCGGAAGCGCCGGCCGATGATGCGGCTGTTGCGGAAGAGCTTGCGGATTTCTCCGGGCCGGGCGTCCGTGACGATATCGAAATCCTTGGGCTTTTTGCCCACCAGCAGGTCCCGGACGCTGCCCCCCACCAGGTAGGCGGTATATCCGGCATGAAAGAGGCGGTAAAGGACCTTCAAGGCTTCCACCTCCACATCTCTTCGGGAGAGATCATGCTGGGGCCGGGGAATGATCAGGGGCGGCGGCAGGGGAGGCGATTCTGGAGTGTCGGTCCGCATAAGAGTATTATAGCGAAATTTCTCCGTTTTTTCATCCCATTATTGCATCCCCAGGAAAACCGCTGATTTACCTGGGTATGAGTGGAAATAATCGGCACCGCGCTGAGTTGGTGAGGCGGCCGTCTCTGGCCGCCTCCCGGAATGGCGGGCGCGGAGGCCTGCCCCACCTGCCTTTTCATGATTTATGGGTGGGCCAAGGGCCCATGAGGAACTGCTCTGCATCCAGGAGCTTTTTGGCTGGGCGATAAGTTACTCATCAGAGCAGAAATAACTCCCGCAACGTATCAATGATCCCTTTATTTGACCTCAGGTTTGGTCTCGGGAGGCAGATCCCCGGTCCCGGGTTCCGGCGCCGGGCGGTGATGAAGCACCCTCTGGGGGAAGGGAATTACAATGCCGTGCTCCTGAAATCTCTTCCAGACCTCTAACAGGACTTCGCTGGTCACCGCGGACAGGCCCTCTTGGGGGTCGTTGATCCAGACGCGCAACTGGAAGTTAATGGCGCTGTCCCCAAAATTCATAAACCGGCAGGAGGGCTCAGGCGACGCCAAGACCCGGGGCGCGGCAGCCACAGCTTCAAGCATGAGCTTCATGACCAGCTGCAGATCCGAGCCATAGGCGACGCCCACGGAAATCTTAACCCGCACCAGGTCATGGCTGTAGGACCAGTTGATCACCTTGCCGGTAATCATCTCTTCATTGGGGATGAGGTACTCGATGCCATCCCGGGTGATCACCGAAATATAGCGGCTCTTCAAATTATTCACCCAGCCATAGGTGTCCCCCACCTGGATGACATCACCGGGCTTGATGGACCTGTCCGCCAGGATGATGAAGCCGCTGGCCAGGTTGGAAATCACCTTTTGCAGGCCGAAGCCCAGGCCCAGTCCCAGGGCGCCGCTCAGCCAGGCAAGATTGGTGAGATCGAATCCCAGGCCGCTCAAGGTGAGGATAATGGCCAGGGTGTACAACCCGACTTTAAACAATTTGCTGAAGAGAGCCTGGAAGGAAGGACTGACGCTGGGTGTCGAGGTTATCCAGTCGGAAAAAGCCTGGCTGGCTACGCGATTCAGCCCCAGAAAAACCAGCAAGATCAGAGCCCCGGCAATAAGATGTAACAGGCTGAGGCGGAATCCCCAAAATTTTATGGCAATGTGGTCCAGGATGGTAAGCGCCGGGTTAAGCAAATGGGAAATTTCCAGCATCGCCAAGAGCCAGATCACGAAGGTGATCACTACTATGGTGGTCCGTTTATGGGTTATTTTCACTTGGAACATGATGAAGCTGATGATGAGCCGGCTCATTATCCAGGCCATCAACAGGACTTCGGTAATGTTGAACCAGCCATGGGCCCAGTCGAAATGCCGGGCCACCCCATGGGCGATCCATAACCAAAAGATCATGATCACCGGCAGGGAAAGCCGTTTGACCATGATCAAACCAACCCTGCCTAAGGTCCACTCCTCCCCGGGTTCCTTAATTGTCGAGTCGATCCGGGGATAGATGAGGAAGCGGGAGGCCAGAAAAGAAATAAGCAAGGCTGCCAGTATGACCAGGAACTGGGAAAGGGCGCCCTGCACCGGCAAAATATCAGCAAACCAATGCTGCACTTGCGGCGCGACTTGTCTCAGGAAATCCATAAATAAGCCTCCAAGGGCAGGCATCAGCCTGCAGCCTGAACTACTCCGGCCTTTTAGCCCCCAGGGTTAACGTGTCCTTGATACCAGGCATAAGGCAAACCGCACCTTAAGCCAATGCCGGCGCGGGCAGGATTGCGTTTTGGGTTGCCAGTTTTAGTTAACCCAGGCTTTTTTGATTTCCAGGCGTTTCCTTGATTATGGCCTAGCAGGCTAATCTCCTAGCCCCTTTGCGCCGGTCGCAAAAAACTTAAGCTTATCGCTTTTGTGGGGATGCCCCGAGAATTGATGCAGATTCCACGGCTCGAGGTTCTTCATGGGCACGCCGGACTTTTCCAGCATCTCCTTGGCGGGCAGAAACACGGCATTCTCCTCATCCATCACCCGCAACAACACCAGCGTGTATCCCGGTTTAAACTCGGTTTTGACAATGCGGCCGACGATTTCACCAGTAACGGTCTTGTTGGCGTTCTTAAGGTCAAAGGTCAGATCTTTGGGGTGCTTGATTTTGTCCGGGTCGCCCAGAGGAAGAAACGTGTCGATCTTCCACCCGCCACTTTCATTTTTAAACGAAATCAGCATTTCCATGCGCAGGCGCGACCGCTGTATTTCGGGTATGGCAGCAAACTGCCCGAGCAAATAGAACATAGCCCTTTGCCCGCTCTTGGCCCGGGAGACATGCTGAACCTGATAGGACTCCGGCACCTGGGCCTGGGAGATCCGCAAAAAGTCCTGGCGATCCTCTTTTTTGGCGATTTGCCCACTGATCTCCTTTTGTCTTTCGGCGGTGCGCATAGACAGCATTTTGCTGACGTCACCCGCTTTGGCGGCGACGTTATAGGCGTCAAATAGGCGTCCAAATTCCGCAGCATCTTGAGCGCTGGCATGGTTGATCCCGGCCACGCTCAGCAACAGCCCGATTACCAAAAAACCCCACTTTGGCAACATGGATTACTTCCTCCCGATGATGGTCGTTTACCTTATCCGCAATTAGGCGGTAACCTTGGCCACCGCGGTCCTAAAATGGTTTTGGGTATCTCTTTCCCGCGTTCAATATCGGGAAAGTTTCTCTTTTGGTGGCCAAACCGTCTTGTGGAACTCAGGATAGCAAAGATTTTCCTCAAAATGTAGCTTCTTCGCAGATTCTGGGCAGACTACTACCTTTTTGAGCAGATTCTTCAGGGCTGGGTAACTTCCTCGGCCACGCTCGCCTCGTTTAGGTGGAACGTATGCGCCCAAGCCTCCAGTCGGCGCGCGCGGACGGGCGCAGCCAAGAACCCCCCAACTCCATGCGGTTCCTCCGCAAAGCGCCAGGAAGCGACGCTGCCAGCCGCAACCAACCGGACATCTCCTGGGCTAGGCAAACCGGACATCTGTCTATGTTATTGACAACCTGATGATATGCACCAGGTCTGAAATATGCTTTTTCACTAAAATTTGTGCTATCGTGTGGCCGACTAAAGGATTCTCCTTCTGGGACAGAAACTTTGGGGATTTTTCCAAGGGCAAATACGTCCCCAAAACCATTTTTTGACTACGAGGGCCAAAGTTACAGCACAATCTCTGATTACCCAGGTGGTGTGAAATGGAAGATAAACGCCGGACCAAGCGTATATCAGTCTTCTTGGAAGTCAAAGAGATTAACCATCTGCCCATGGGTGACACAAATCTATTAGGCATTAGCGAAACCGGGGCTAAAATTGAGACCCCGGCGAAGTATGCCTCAGGAGACCAGGTAGATTTCAGTTTTATCCTGCCTGAAATGAGCAAAGAAATTCACCGCAGCGGGAATGTGATCTGGGTTCTCCCCCCCCTCCAAGCCGAGGTATTCTCTGGTAGGCTTGGAATTCAAAACTTCCTGGAAACTCGGAAAAAGAGTTACCTAACCATCCGGGGAATAGAGGCCCCCTTCCCTGACCTGCCCAGGACTTATGCCAAATTTTAGTTAGGATTCAAGTTGTAGCCGCCCCCTTTTGGGGATCAGTTTTCGAGGGGTAGGCCGGCTGCTTAGGCCTTGATACTGAGCCGGGGAAGGTTGGTTCCTTCCTGGGCGTAAGCGCGGGCCTGGGTTTCATAGGCCTGGATCGCGGAGGTCAGGAGGCTGGAAGGTTTAGGGACAGGAACGGGATAAGTCTGGGCCGCCGGAATTTCCGGGGAGGGTCCCCCGGTGGCCGTAACTTGCCGCGCGGCCGGGTCTTGGCCTGAGTCTTCTGGTTGGCCGTTGGGTCCAGCGTTGGGGGAAGGGCCGGGAAGAACTGACTGGTCCGGGGTTGGGGCAGCGGCGGGGGTTGAAGAAGCGGGTCCACTGTGCGCGTCCTGGCCGGTGGAAGAATCCTGCTGCAGGGTCTGCCAGGCCTCTCGAAAGACCCGGCTGCGCCGCAGCAGTCCCACCAATTTGCCGGTGCGGCCAGCTTTAGAGAGCAGATTGATATAGGCCAGCGCCTCTTCCGGGGTCTCGGCTCCGGCGGGGTTAGAGGCCCGGGTCCGTCCTGCGGCTGGCTTCGGTTTGGCGCTATCCAGGCCAGGCGTCTTGGGCCAGGCGACTGGCCTCAGGCCCTGAATAGCTATGGTCTCAAAATCCATCAGGAATCACGTTCCTTGTCGGCTTTCCGGCTTCTTGTCGGGCGCACTATTTTTCCACCGGACTTTTGCGGCAGTCTCAGCTCTAGCCACCCCCAATTGGTGATGGGCGCCTGACGAAAAGTCTTCAGGCGAAAATTAAAAAACCGAGCCACCTTTCCAGGTAACCCGGCTATCTCTCTCCCCAACTGAGACCCGTAGCTTTCCGTCCCCACCTCACGGTGGGTTTGGCTTTTACTAGTGGTCTATCATCGACACTTACCCGGAAAATGTTAAGTTAAATAACACTTTAAGATAATTATAGTAAGGCTATCCGGTTAAAAAGATTTTCAAAATAGGGCACTGGATTATTTATCAGGGTGGATTTTCGCCCAGAAAATGGTTATCCGGGGGCCCCTGCCGGGATGGCGGCAGGCCGCCTGGTTATCCTGAGCAAAGCAAAGAAGCTCGTATTTGGAGATTCTTCGCGGCGCGCCCTCAGAATGACCAAAAGAGGGGCTTTCGCAAAGGTCAGAACTTGCTGGTCGTTAATCCCTCTTCTCCCAGGCGGCAGGCCGAGACAAGCATGTTATAATTATAGGGTACACCAAGATAGGCGCTATGAGGGTGATCCCATGTCAAAGGTCATGATCCAGCCTGCTACCTATGAGACTGTCCGTCAGGCAGTCGACCGGGCTTTTGAACTTTTCCCCCTGGAAATCCAGGGGAAAAGCGTGTTGATCAAACCCAATGTGCTGCGGATCTCGGAAGCCGGCGAGGGCATCGTCACCCATCCGGCGGTGCTGCGGGCCGTGGTGGAAAAGGTGGAAACCATGGGGCCCGCCGCCATTGTCGTGGGCGACAACCCTGGTCTGTTTAATTATGGGGCCAACGAGGAGAGCTTTCAAAAAACCGGCCTGATGGCAGCAGCCAAAGGTTATTACCGGAACATCGGCAACCACTCCCTCCAGGTTGACTTCAATCCTGATTTCATGCCCTCAGTGAGCCTGTCCCGGATTGTCCGGGATGCCGAGATCATCATCAGCCTGCCAAAATTCAAGACCCATGGCTTGACGGTCATGACCGGGGCCATTAAGAACAGTTACGGCTTTTTGCCCGGCGCCCAAAAGGCCAAGCTGCACCAGGCCGCGGGCAACCCCGCACGCTTCCATGAGGTGATCGTCGAAGTATTCCGGCTGCGGGTCCCCGACTTTTTCCTGGTGGACGCGGTAGTCGGTATGGAAGGAAATGGTCCGGCTTCCCCAGACCTAAGAGACATTGGTCTCATCCTGGCCTCTGACAATGCGGTGGCCCTGGATGCCGTCATGGCGGCGATGATGGGTTGTGAACCGGGGCAGTTGCTATTCCTGCGCAAGGCCAGGGAAGCGGGCTTGGGGGACTACGATCTGAGTCAAATTGAGATCATCGGGAAGTTGCAACCACTGCCCAACTTCAAGCTGCCGCCCTTAAGCGGTGCAGCCCTGTTTCACAACGAGACCATCCAGGCAGTCATCCATGAGCGTACGCTCCTGCTCCCCCAAGCTAATCCGGATTGGTGCACCGGCTGTGGCACGTGCATCGAGCAATGCCCGGTGGCGGCTTTGTCCCTGGGCTACAACCTGCCCCAAGTGGACCCCGGTCTTTGTATCACCTGCTTTTGCTGCCAGGAAATCTGTCCTGAGAAAGCCATTACCCTGAGATAATAAAACCATGAAAACTGGAATGCATTTTGGCCAGCTGCGCCTGATCATCTCCATCGTCGCGGTCCTCGCCCAATTTTACCTCTTCTTCCGAATCAAGCAGGCCATCAGGGCCTCCCAGCGTTCCAACCTGTGCCAAGCCATACTTATCAGCGCGGTGGGCCTAACCATCGCCTCCCTCTTTGCCATGCACGCGTTCACCTTATCCAGGCCGATCCCCTGGGTGGACCCGCCGGACGCGGCAGATGTCATCCTCTTCTATTTTCCGGCGGTGTGGACCTTCGGGTCGATCTTCTCGGCCCTGCTCCTCGGCCTGTCTCAGCTCCTCGGGGGGTTGGGGCGGACCGTAGTTCGCTGCGGTTACGGCCTGGCCAGCCGGAAATCCCCGATGCCCGTGAATCTCCAACGCCGCCGTTTTCTGCAAGCCGGAGTGACCGGGCTGGCCGCGGCGCCCTTGCTCCTCTCCGGATACGGGGCTGCCTATGGCGGTAAGGATTATGAGGTCCGGGAGCTCACCTTACCCTTCGGCCGTGCTTTGCGGGTGGTCCAACTCACCGACATCCATGCCGGGGTTTACATGACCCGGGCGGAGATGCGGCGCTATGCCGATCAAGTCACCGCGCTTAAACCTGATTTGTTTGTCCTCACCGGAGATTACATCTCGAATTCCATAAAATTTCTTCCCGACTGCGTGGAGGAGATGGCCCGGGTCCGCGCCCGGTACGGCACCTTCGCCATCATGGGCAATCATGACCGCTGGCACGGCCCGGAGAAGAATATCCTGGCCATGTTCCGGCGGCACCGGATCACGTTTCTGCTCAACGCCCACCGGGTCATTCAGACCGGACAGGGTTCATTGGCGGTGGCCGGTATTGATGATCTCCGCTCCGGGTATCCCGATTTGCCGGGCGCCTTGCAGGGGCTGGATGCTAGCATCCCGACGATCCTGCTCTCCCATCGGCCGGAGATCTTCCCTCTGGCCGCTTCTTGCGGTGTCCCCCTCACCCTGGCGGGCCATTATCATGGGGGCCAGATCAAGCTTGGCCTGCCGGGTCTGAATCTCAGCCTGGCCCACCTGCTGACCCCCTATCCTGAGGGGCTGTACCGGATTAAAGACTCCCATCTCTACGTCAGTCGCGGGATCGGGACCACGTTCACCCCCATCCGCTTGAATGCCCGGCCGGAGGTGACCCTGCTCCGCCTTACTTGACCCTCGCAGTCAAGTTGCAGCCGCAGGAAAAGGGTGCAGGAGGGAGGCAGACTTTATTACCGGCCCGGGGTCTTTAAGCTGCACAGCCTTGAGGTGACTCTGTTCCAAAAGGGTGGCATACCCGACGTTCAGGAAAAAATTAAATTTATACGAAATTCATGATATTATACCCCCTTATGAGGGGCCGGCTTCAGGAATGACCATGGGGGATTTTCCCCGGGTCAAGAGGTTCCCAAAACCAATGTTTTGACATCAGCGCCTGGGAAGCCGGCTCCGCGGATACGCCTGGATTAGGGAAGGATTGCGGCTTTCCTAACCCCGGATCGCTCTCCCATCAGGGCGAATTGCTATGAAATCCCACAGCATGCGCCATTCTATGGATAATCCCGCCCCGGTCTATTATTATCAGGCCTTTGGCCTGACTATCGAAATTCCCCTGGTCTGCCCGGAACTATTGCCGGCAGAGGGAGCAGCGGATGTCGCCATTCGCTATGGCGCGGTTCCTGATAGTCTGGAGCCGGTCCAGCAACAAGGGGTCTGCTATCAGGTAAATTCCGGGGAATTTCTCCTCAAACTCAAGGCCATTGCCAAGTATCTGGTGACCGCGGGGGAGCAGATCATTATCGAGCGTGTCCCCGGGGCGCAGGATAACGAGGTGCGTCTATTTCTGCTGGGCTCTGCATTTGCAGCGCTTCTCCAGCAGCGGGGTTTGTTGCCCCTGCACGGCTGTGCCGTGGAAGTCAACGACGGCGCGGCAGTCTTCCTGGGCGCCTCCGGGTGCGGCAAATCCACCCTGGCCGGGGCTTTGCGCCAAAGGGGCTACCGGGTCATGGCCGATGATGTCTGCGTTATTTCTTTCTCACCGGTAGGCGCGCCCTTAGTACTAGCGGCTTATCCCCAACTCAAGCTCTGGGCTGACGCCTTGAAGAAACTGGGGGGAAAAACCGAGGATTTATCCCAGGTTAAAGCTGGATTGGAAAAATACGGCTTGCCCCTGGGGGAGGGTTTTGCCAACAATTCCTCGCCCCTCAAACGGGTTTACGAACTGGCGGTCAGCAACTCCCAAGACCTTGAGCTCACTCCGGTGCAGGGCATGGATAAACTTACCCTCCTCATGCGCCACACCTACCGCCTGCAGTTCCTGGCAGGGGCATCAGGGAAGAAACGCCATTTTGAACAATGCGGGCAGGTAGCCCGTCATTGCCAGGTAAGCCGCCTGGTGCGGCCCAGGTATCCCTTTCTCTTGGAAGAGTTGGCTGATCTGCTGGAGAAAGATTGGGCATGAAGAAAGGCATCCTCTGGCTTGCTTCCTATCCCAAATCAGGCAACACCTGGTTGCGGATCTTTCTCACCAATTTGCGGCGCGATGGCGCGGAGCCGGCGAATATCAATGAACTGGATGGCGGCCCCATCGCCAGCGCCCGGGCGCTGTTCGATGAAGCGTCGGGTATCGAAGCCTCGGACCTCACCCCCGAGGAGATCGACCGGCTGCGCCCCGAAGTTTACGCGCGCTTAGCCGCCGAGGCCAAGGAAGTCCTCTTTTTAAAAGTCCATGATGCCTACACTTATGGGGCGGACGGCCGCCCTCTGCTGGCAGCCGGAGATTGCCGGGCCATTTATCTTATCCGCAATCCTTTGGATGTGGCCGTGGCCTTTGCCAACCACGCCAGCCGCGGCCTCGATAGCATCATCGACCGCATGGCCGATGCAAAATTCGCCCTGGCAGCAGGCGCCGGGTACCTGCCCGAGCAATTACGCCAGCGCCTGCTTTCCTGGAGCGCCCATGTCCTCAGCTGGGTGGAGGCGCCCATTCCGGTAAAGGTGCTGCGCTATGAGGACATGAAGCAGCAGCCCCTGGAAACCTTTACTGAAGCGGCACGGTTTGCCGGGCTGCCCGCTGATCCGGCGCGGGTGCGCAAGGCCGTGGTATTCAGCGACTTCAAAGAACTGCAGCGTCAGGAGCAGGATCACGGCTTTAGAGAAAGACCTCCGAAAGCCGCAAGTTTCTTCCGGGAAGACGGCTGGGGGGCCTGGCGCCAGGAAATGACCCCGGAGCAGGTGGCCCGCCTCATTCGGGAGCATCGCCAAGTGATGCAGCGATTTGGTTACTTAACTGCAGATGGGGAGCCGGTTTTTTAAGGGGCCAACGGTTCCTGCCAAGGAGCAAGCAGCATGACCCCTAGCGTCAGCTTAAGCAGCACCGTCAAGTGGGCGGATGACCTGGTCTCCTGCGATTTGGACGGGGAAACCGCGCTCATGAGCGTGGAAAACGGCAAATACTACGCCATGGACCCCGTGGGCAGCCGCATCTGGGCCCTCCTGGAGCAAGCCCGGCCGGTCTCGGCCATGTGTGCCCTCCTGCTGGAGGAATTCGAGGTGGAGTCCTCCCAGTGCCAGGACGATGTGCTCGCCTTTTTAAACGAACTGGCCCAGGACAACCTGATCAAGGTGGTGGATGAGTAGACTGCGTAAGTTTTTGGCCCTGCCCCTCGCCGACCGCGGTTGCCTGGTGGAGGCCGGATTATGGCTGGGGCTCGCGCGGCTGGCCATTTTGGTCCTGCCTTTCCGCTGGATCGCCCGGGGCCTGGGCCGGCAGATGGTCCGGTCGCCGGAGGACGCGGGCGCGGCGTCCGCCGCGTTGCTGGACCGCATCTCCTGGGCGGTGGCCACCGCCAGCCGCCACCTGCCCTGGGACTGCTTGTGCCTGGCCCAGGCCCTGGCCGCCAAGGCCATGCTCAAACGCCGGGGAATGCCCAGCACCCTGTACCTGGGTCTGGCCAAGGACGGCGAGGCTCAGCTCCAGGCCCATGCCTGGCTGCGGTGCGGGAAACGGATTCTCACCGGGCAGCGGGGCATGGCAGGATTCACTGTTATCGCCACCTTCGCCGAGGACGGGAAATGAGCCGCGTTGCGGGATTTTACCTCTCGGAAGATAAAGCATGAACGGCATCCTGGGATATCTGAGGATAGACGGCGCGCCGGTGGCAGCCGCGCAACTGGCGGCCATGCAAGAGGCCATGGCTTATTGGGGGGTGGATGGCGCCGCCCAGTGGAGCGATGGCCCCGTTGGCCTGGGCTGCCAGTTCTGCTTCTGCACCCCGGAAGAGAAAGAACCATCGCTCCCTTATTACGATCAAGAACGGGGCTGGGTGCTGACCGCCGGGGCCTTTTTGGACAATCGGGAAGAACTGATTGCTGAGCTGGGTCTGTCGCTCGCGGCGGGCCGGGAGCTGCCCGACACTCTGCTCATCCACCGGGCTTACGTGCGCTGGGGGGAGGACTGCGTCCAGCACTTGTTGGGCGATTGGCATTTTGCCCTCTGGGACCTGAAGAAACGCCGGTTATTCCTGGCCCGGGACCACTATGGCAACACGGGGGTCAGTTATACCCGGGGGCCGGGATTTTTCGCGTTTGCCTCCAGCCGCAAGGCCCTGCTAGCCCTATCCGAAGTGCCCCAAGAACCGAACCTGTTGCGGCTGGCCCAGGTCCTCACCAGTTGGCCGGGCGATGGGGTCCTCACCGCCTATGCCGGGATTTACCGCTTGCCTCCGGCCCATTGTCTGAGCGTCGCAGGTGGGGAGGTGAAGATCAAGCAATACTGGTTTGCCGAACAGGCTCGTGAGGTTCACTTTCCCCGGGAAGAAGATTATCTGGAGGCCTTCCTGGAGCACTACGACCGGGCGGTGCGGGCCCGGCTGCGGTCCAATACCGCCATCAGCGCCACCTTGAGCGGCGGTTTGGATTCCGGTTCAGTGTGCGCCCTGGCGGCCCGGGAGCTGGCCCAAAGGGGGCAAAGGTTGGCCGCCTTCACCTCCGTGCCCCTGGAGAACACCAGCCCTTACACCACCAAACACCGCTTCGGCGATGAGTCTGAATTCGCCCAGGCTACCGCCAACCAGGCCGGCAATATCAACCTCACCTGGATTAAGGCGGCAGGGGTTTCTCCCCTGGCGGGCATCGCTCGCATGTTGCAGGTGCACGATGAACCGGGCCATGCCGCCAGCAATCAGTTCTGGATAGTGGCTCTCCTACAGAGGGCGAGAGAGCGGTCTTTCCGGGTGCTCCTGACGGGCCAGGGAGGCAATGTCACCGTCTCCTGGACGGGGGGAGCGATGAACCTCTGGCCTTATCTGTGGCCCTGGAAATTGAGGGAGTTTAGACGGAGGTTCCTGGATCTGCAAAAACGCCAGGGTCTTTCCTTCCTCGGGGGGGTCAAACGCTTCCTGGCCGGTCCCCTGGTCTCTCCCCTGCGGAGTCGCCGGCGCTATGGGCTTGGCGCCAATGGTCCCGTGTTTCTCCAATACTCGGCAATTCATCCCAGCTGGGCGCATTCCCTGCATCTGGAGCGCCTCATGCAAGCCCAGGGCCATGACCCCTATTTTAGAACGGACTATAACCCCTTAGCCACCAGGTATATGATCTTCAAGTCCGGTCAGTCGGTGGGGGGGGCCTTGTGGGGTGAGAGTAGCGGCGCCTATGGGATGGAGGTGCGGGATCCGACCATTGACAAGCGTTTGCTGGAATTCTGCCTGGGCGTACCCGATGTCTGCCATTATGCCGAGGGCCTGGATCGGGCCCTACTCCGCCGCGCCTTGCGCGGTCTGCTGCCGGATCAGGTGCGCCTCAACCGGCGCCGGGGACTGCAGGCCGCCGATATCTGCCGCCGCGTCCGGGACAATGTTACAGAAATAGCAGAGGCGCTGCACCGTCTGGAAAGACATACCCTGGCTCCAGAAGTTCTCGACTTGCCCAAGATGAGGCGGGTGCTCCAATCGATTCAGACGGGAACCACCCGGGAGAATACGGGTGAGGCCATAACCATTCTCTCACGGGGGCTGGGGGTCGGGATGTTTCTGTGGCGGTTTTAAAGGGAATCGGACCTGATTCGAACGATCGCCCCGGATGTCATCCTGCCGGGGCTTTGATTTCCTGGGCGATTATTTCCTTCCAGGGACTATCTCAGTTTAACGGCCTGCCCTACGGCGATTCGCTGAACGTATCACGCGGCTTGATTCGCAGGGCGCACTAGCCGCGTTGAGCAATACGTCCGGCGGTGGGGGCGATGGGTACGCGCGGGAGTGGGAAAAATCACGCTTCCGCGACTGGCCGCTGAGCACTTCCTGGCGCCCTTACCTCCGGTGGGGCTGGCGTGATCGAGTGGTAATGCCCCGCCGCAGCGTTGGTATATTGTGTTACCCACCTGATACCACTTTCCCCGCCGATCAACTTGGGGGGTCTATGTCCCAACTGGACCCATCTGGGTACCAACCACCGACCCATCTGGCTGTTGCAGTCGAAATATACAATAGTCTGCATTTCGGTGGCGCCCAATTCCTCTTAACCGCCACCCCTCCACGCGCTGTTCGCTCTATTTCGGCTTCGGTATGCCGTTCGGCGACGCTTGTGTTCATTTCGTACCGGCTTACCATCTATCCCTCCCCGTCACTGGGAAGTCATAACACCTTGTTCCTTAGCAGCGCCGGGCTCTCTGTCATCTCACCAGTCACTCCGCTCCCCCTTTAAATTCTCCATTTAATGTCCGTCAAAGTCAACCGATAAAATAAGACAGTAAGTCCTCTGGTCTGTATGTGACGTAACTGCTCGCTCTCGGCTCACCGCCTGGTGACTACTGGAGAAGGTGGTGTGGGATTGTTGTTATGTGAGGAACCCGGGGTGCCAGAGGTGCCAGGGGTGCGCCTCTCTGCATCACAGAGGACGTGCCCTTCCCGGTCGTGGACCAATGATCGAAAGAGGCCCGGCTGGTTTGCCAGTTGATCCCAGGCACCCACTGCCGCCACCCGACCCTGGTCCAGCACCACGATGCGTTCGGCCATACGGATGGTGGAGAGCCGGTGGGCGATAACCACCACGGTTAAATCGCCGGGCAAGCGCTGCACGGCCTCCTGAATCTTACGTTCGTTTTCCATGTCCAGGTTGCTGGTGGCCTCGTCCAGCAGCAAAAGCGCGGGCCGGCGCAGGAGCGCCCGGGCCAGGGCCAGGCGTTGGCGCTCGCCTCCGGACAGCCGCACCCCCCGATCGCCCACCACCGTGTCCAAACCCTGGGGCAGGCGGGCCACGAACTCGGCAGCCGCGGCCATCTGCAGCACCCGCCACAACTCCTCCTCGCCGGCGTCCGCCTGAGCCCACTGGAGGTTCGCCCGCACCGTGTCGTGAAACAAAAAAGTCTCCTGGGGCACATAGCCCACCGCACTGCGCCAATCATGAAGCCGGGCTCCTGCCAGGGGCACGCCGTCAATCAACACCTGGCCCTCATCCGGCGCCAGGAGTCCCATGATCAAGTCGGCCAGGGTGCTTTTGCCCGCGCCCGAGGGACCCGTGATGGCGGTCAATTGCCGGGCCGGGATCATCAGGTCCACCTGGTGGACTGCGTCGTCAGGGCCGGTCCGGTCATAACGGAAGGAAACCCCGCGCAACTCTATCCCCTGCTCCAGGGGCAGCGGCTGACCGGCCGGAGCGCGCCGGGGTTCCTGCCCCTGGACCAGGCGGTCATGCATGGCCAGGACCGCCCCATAGGAGGGCAGCATGTTGCGGATGCGCTGGTAGCATTGCTGGGCCTGGGATAGCTGCGGCAATAGCCGGGCGAACAGAAAGGCCAGCAAGAGCAAGTAGGCGGCCGGGAGATGGATCACCTCCACCGCGCCGAGAAAGAGAAGGCTGAGCGCGACCGCGGCCCCGATTTCGTAAAACATGCGGGTCGCGGCGTTCACGCGGGCAAACTTGGCGAACTGGGTCACCAACCGGCTGGTGGCTCTGGAGAAGTGATGGGCGTAACGTTTCTCCAGCCCGTAGCTTTTGGCCACCTTCATGCCGCTGAGGTGATCCGTCACTACGGCAAACATCTCTTTCCTGGCCCGGTGGAGTTCTTCGCCGCTGTGCATGACCTGGCGGTTGAAGGGCCGCAGGATGAGGAGCAGCAGGGCCCCGGTCACCAGGGCCAGGGCCGTCATGGCCGGGGACAGGGTAAAGGCGACGCCGAGGTTGACCCCGGCGATGACCAGGGTGCTGACCAGCATGAGGAGTTGCTGGGTGGCGGCACCCACCATTTCCAGCCCCTGGGTGAGCACGTGGGTAATGTCCGCGGCCCTGGTGCGAGTGAAAGAGAGCCAATCCACCCGGGTGAGGTCCTCGTACAAGTCGTTCCGGAGAAAATAAGTGAATCCCTGGACGATTTCCATGTTCAGCACATCCCGGAACCGGGAGGCCACCGCAGAACTCGCCACCAGGGCGACATAGATACAGAGGATGGCGGGCAGGGTGAGGGGGAGACCTAGCCAGGCCAGGCTGCGGCCGATGAACGCGGTGACGCCGCCGCTGTCGGCCGCGCCGCCGAAGCCGATGAGGTGCAGCAACGGGATAATCATGAACAGGCCGATGCCCTGGGCCAGCCCCAGGACGATGAGCAGCAGCAGGGAGACCGCGGCCTTCCCCCGGGCATAGCGGCAGACGGCCGACATGTAGGGCCAAAAGAGGGATGGTTGCTTGCCGGGCGCGTTAATCATTATTACGGCTGGTCTTATTATATCGGTCCATCCGGAGCCGGTTGCCACACAGCTTTCGTTGGAGCCAAAAGGGTAAACGTAATATGTAATAGAGAAAAAAGAGGGAGTCGGGAAGACGTGCGGTATCCCAGTCTTCCCACAACAAGATGTTTTGTATTATGTTTAGCCTTTCCGTGAAAGAATTCGCACATCTGAGACGACATAGGTAGAGTTGGAGGCTCAACGCAAGGGGCGGTGTTTCCGGCTGCAAACAAAGCATAAACCGATAGGCTTCTTTGGCTGAGTAAGACAGCAACCGGTCCTGTAAAGCATAAGTCCGAATTGCCTCAGGCAGGGGAACATCCAGGAGTTCGTGGGCCAGGATGACGCCCAGGGCCAGGGGGCGCATCAGGCCAGCCTCCCTGGCCAAGGTCAGCAACCGCGGCCAATCGATTCCCGGATTCCCGCGCATCATTTCAGCCAGGTCCACCAGCCAGAATAATCTGTGCCAGAAATGTTTCCCACCGTGGCTGCACAGATAGAGGACGTTGTCTGAAAACGACATCGCCGGCAGCATCGCGCCGGCCACCGCCACCGATGCAGCCAGGCTGCGGAGCCCGGCTAAATCCATGACGTGGGGGGGCTGATTATGTATTGATCGCCAGTGGAGTTCAATACGCAGGTTGCTTTGGTCATCCAAATATTCAAAGTGGGGCCTACGGCTTAAAAACCGCCGGCGCTGAGAGGGACTAAGCTGGAAGGCCGGCATGGCGCGGCGATAGCCGGCTTGCAGGAGTCGGTCGGCCAGCTCCACCTGGCCTGGGGCAACGAGGAGGTCAATGTCTCCGGCATGGCGCCTGGCCAAGTTGCCATAAACCTGCAGGGCCAAGACGCTTCCCTTGAGAGGGAACCAGATTATGCCGTTTTCCCGGAAGAGTTTGTCAAGGCGCACCAGTTCCGTGGCATTGACGAGACTGCGGAGCGCATTGCTCTCGAAGCGGGCGCGCAGAGCGCTCATGGCGGCGGCCGGCACCCCGCGGCCGCCATAGCGCCTGAGATTCCGGTAAACCAGCGGGGCTACCCGGTGACGGTCCACCCACCTCAGAAAATCAGGCCAATCGATCTTAGCCCTACTCAACTCCTCGATCTGCCGGACTTCCGTCTCAGTGGGGGTAAGCCGCAGGCAGGAAAGAATAAGACGTAATTCAGCAGGCAGGTCAGACCTTTTCAAGGAGTAAAACCCTCTCATGCAAGCATCACCCCCTGAGTTTGCACCCGCAAACGGCCCTTCTCTCAAAAGCGCCTATTCTCATAAACAGTATGATAACACATATCATGATAAGCTATCATTTTTCCCCCTAATTGGGCCTAACGGCCCTCAGTGGCGGATACGGCGTTGATTGTCAGCTTAAGGACCTTTGCCTCCTTTGCCCGACGCAGCATCACTGGGCGATGCTGTCTTGGGGTTCATATTCGACTGAGCGGCTTTGCCTCTGCATATAAGGGGATGCTGCGAAAAAGCCTGGAGAAGAACTAAATTTTTACCGAAATTAATATAGGATAGTAAAGAGGAAACTTGCGGCGGTAAACTCGGGAAGGAAGATCGTCAAACCCCTTTTTGCCCGCTTAACTTGAAGACCGCCAAAGCGGGAGGCTTTCAGATTCCGCCGGGTTTCTTGAAAACGCTAACGAAAACAATGGAATAACCACAACTGCCGGTAGAATCGCGGCTGTGCCGGGATGGGTGCTTTGCATGTTCAAAGAGAAGTTTAATAAAAGCCTGCGCTTCAAATTTTTGAGCGTCATATCGGGCATCATCGTTATCGGCACCCTGATTATCAGTCTGGTCATTGCCATCAACGAAGACAGGTTGCTCAAGAATTCCTTAAGGATCAGGGGGCAAAGTTTTGCTTCCTACATGGCCAAACTCAGCAAAGACTATCTCATCATGAAGGATAGCCTGCAATTGGATGCTATCGTCAACGATGCAAATCATGATGAAGATGTTGCTTATGCAATTATCCGTGATGAGAAAGGCACCCCCATCACTACTAAATTTGCCAGCATTAACTATCGTCTACCAAGGTTTAATGCTATTATTATAGAACAATCAAGAGACAATGATGTCCAAGGCATTATCGACGCTATCAAAAACAAAGAGCCCATTATTGAAGTCTCAGCCACTATAATAGCTGACATGAAAACTATCGGTATAGTTAATATTGGCATGTCTGAGTATAAAATACACCAACAGATTGTCAAAACTATACTATTCGTTATTACCCTTAACGGAGTGATAGGAATTATACTTATAATAGTATTGTTTTTCGTATCAAAAAAAATAATACTTGATCCGATTACTGAACTGTCCCAGGCTTTTTCTCGCCTCTCCAAAGGAGACCTCTCAACAGATGTAAAGAGTAAGACAACAGGAGAGGTGAAAATTCTGATAGACAGCTTTAATGAGATGGTCGCAAATTTGAAGGAGGTAATGGTTTCACGAGATTCTTTAGATAATATCATTGGGAGCATGAATAATACGTTGATAATTGCTTCACCAAGCGATGGCATTATAAGGCCTAATGCTGGTGCCTGTGGACTTTCAGAGGCTACGGGAGAAGAACTTAGCGGACGGTCGCCTGAAACGATTTTCAAGTTAATAGAGCATCATCAGACTGAAAATAAACTACTCCGGCTCAAGGAATCATTGGAGCAGGCCAAGCTGGAACTGGCGGATTCCAACCGGCAACTTGAAACCGCGCTGGAGCGGGCCAACCTGTTGGCGGTGCAGGCCGAGGCGGCCAACCAGGCCAAGAGTTCCTTTCTGGCCACCATGAGCCACGAGATTCGCACTCCCATGAACAGCATTATCGGTTTCACCGAGATGCTGATGGATACCCCCTTGGGCGAGGAGCAAGCCGGTTTCGTGAAAACGGTGAAGCAGAGCGGTGAAGCCTTGCTGTCCCTGATCAACGGTATCCTGGATTTCTCCAAGATTGAGGCCGGCCAGCTCAACATGGAAAACGTGGATTTTGATGCGGAGCTCATCGCTTACGAGGTTTGCGACATCATCTCCACCCGGCTCAGGGACAAACCGGTGGAATTGCTCTGCCGTATCGGCGATCAGGTGCCGGCTTTTGTCCGGGGCGACCCCGGGCGCTTTCGTCAGGTGATCCTCAATCTGCTCTCCAATGCGGTCAAGTTCACCAGCAAAGGGGATATCGAACTGTCCCTGGCAGTGGCCGAGGAGCTGCCTGAGCGGGTGAAGCTGGACGTCAAAGTCCGGGATACCGGAGTTGGCATCCCGGCCGACAAGATGGAACAGATTTTTCAAGCCTTTCACCAGGCGGATGGCTCCATCACCCGCAGGTACGGCGGCACCGGCCTGGGGCTGTCCATCTGCCGCCAACTGGCCCGGCTCATGGAGGGCGAGGTCTGGGTCGAAAGTGAGGCCGGCCGGGGCAGTACCTTTCACTTCACCGCCTGGATGGGAAAAAGCGACAAGACGGCCACGGGGAAAATGGCCCCCGTTTCCCTGGGGGGCAAGAAGGTGCTCCTCCTGGACGACAACCAGACCCATTTGGAGATCCTCAACCAGACCCTTACGGGCGCAGGTATGCGGGTGGTGGGCTTGACGCACGGCGAAGAGGTGGTGCCCGCGGTGCAGGAGGCCCTGGAAAAAGGCGACCCCTTTCACCTGGGCATTCTGGACATCCAAATGCCGGGCCAGGATGGCTATACTGTCGCCCGCAACCTCCGCCGACTGCCGGCGGACCTCCCCCGGCTGCCGCTTTTGGCCTACTCCTCCTCCACCGAGCAGAACCGGTCCAGGTTCAAGGAAGCCGGCTTTGATGGATTTTTGCCCAAGCCCGTAAAGCGGCCCGAGCTGCTCAAGATGATCCAGCGTCTGGTAAGTGAGGATCCGGACAGCTTTGAGACCGATGGCCCCGACAGTCTTATCACCAAACAGACGGTCAAAGAGGAGATTAAGCACGGGATTCGCATCCTCTTGGTGGAAGACAACCCCGTGAATCAGAAACTGGCCCTGTTAATGCTGCAAAAAGGGGGATATCAGGTGGAAATCGCCCACCATGGGCAGGAGGCGGTGGACAAGTATACCGCCGCGCCCCAGGGCTACGACCTGATCTTTATGGACGTGCAGATGCCGGTGATGGATGGCTTGACCGCCACCAGGGCCCTCCGGGAGCAGGGTTTCGTGGATATTCCCATCATCGCCATGACGGCCAACGCCATGAGTGAGGATCGGGAGAAATGTTTGAAGTCAGGCATGAACGACTATATCGCCAAGCCGGTGAAACGTGCGGTGGTTTTTGACATGATCCAAAAATGGCTGATGAACCGGGGGGAAAGAACTTGGACCCCGACGCAAGAGACCGGGGAAGCTAACGAGAAGAGTTTCTAGACTTGATGATCCTTATTATGAAAGCCGGATGCCCGGACCTGGCGGCCCTGGAGGGGAAAACAGGGAAAAAGAACCTGCCCTCAAAGAGAGAAAAGATTAACAACCTAAATATTAAGATGATATGAACCTGGAGCAGGAGTAACCTGTTCACCGAGGTGGCGTTTTTGGACTTTGTTACGAAATCAGCGGAACTGGAAACCGACTTCATGAATCAACCTGAAGACCAAACCGTGCTGGTGGTCAATGACGATCCCACCCAGTTGCAGCTGCTGCGCAGTATCCTGCAAAAGGACGGCCTTAAGGTACTCACCTGTGAGAGCGCCGAGGAGGGGCTGGCCCAGATGCAGACCCATGGGGCGCCCGCGGTCCTGGTCACGGACCTGCACATGCCGGGCATTGACGGCTGGCGCTTTTGCCGGCTGCTGCGCTCGCCGGAGTATGCCCCCTTTAATCAACTGCCCATTTTAGTGGTTTCCGCCACCTTTGCCGGCGATCACGCCCAGGAAATTACCCGGGATCTGGGGGCCAATGCCTTCCTGCCCATGCCCTGTGCCGCCCCGGTTTTGCGGGAAGCCGTCCATACTCTCCTGGCCGGCCGGACACCTCAAGTCTCCCCCAAAGTCCTCATTGTCGAGGACAGCCCCACCCTATGCCGGCTGCTCAGGCGCGCTTTCCAGGAGCAAGGTTTCGACGCGGGCTACGCCCTAACGGGGGAAGAGGCCCGCCAACGCTTCCAGGAACTGTCACCGGAACTGGTGATTCTGGACTATCATCTGCCTGATCTCCCCGGTGATACTCTCTTGAGCGAATTTAAACAGGCGGCCTGCTGCCCGGCAGTGATTATGATCACCAGCGATGTTAACCCCAAACTGGCTACCAAATTTTTTAGACTGGGAGCCAACGGCTATCTGCGCAAGCCCTTTGATCCCGAATATCTCATAAGCCTGTGCATCCAGGTGCGCCGGGAGCAGGCCTTGTTGCGGGTGGAAGACATCCTGGAAGCCCGCACCCTGGAGCTTAGAGAATCTCACGCCAGATTGCAGGAAAGTGAGGCCCGCCTGCGGGAAAGTGAGGGGAATTACCGGCTGCTGGTGAACAATGTCCCTGGGGTGGTCTTTACCGGCCACGCCGATTGCAGCGTGGATTTCTACGACGATAAAATCCAGGAACTAACCGGGTACACCCGGGAGGAATTCAACACCCGTCAACGCAACTGGCAGCAGGTAATCTTGCCGGAAGACCGGCCCGGCGCTCGCCAGGTCTTTATCCAGGCATTGAAGACTGATAAACGGTACATCCGGGAATACCGCATCCGCACGCGCCGCGGCGACATCCTCTGGATTCGGGAAAGGGGTCAGATCATCCTCAATCCCGATGGCGGCGTGGCCTATATCAGGGGCATCTTCAATAATATTTCGGACCTTAAGCGCCTGGAGGAAGAGCGCCTCCGGCTGGCCAAGCTGGAGTCCTTGGGAATCTTGGCCGGAGGAGTCGCCCATGATTTCAATAACCTGCTCGCGACCATGCTGGGCAATATCAATCTGGCGGCATTGACCCCTGAGCTTCCGGAGCCGGTGCAGGAGTGCCTGGCAGCAGCGGAGCAGGCATGCTCACAGGCCCAGACCCTATCCCAGCGGTTGCTCACCTTTGCCAGGGGAGGCGAGCCCATCAAGAAAGTAGTGGCTATCCGGCCTCTAATCCAGGAAGCCACCAATCTGGCCCTGGCCGGCTCCCGCTGCCAGGCTCAACTGTCTTTGCCCAAAGCCCTCTGGCCGGTGGAGATCGACCCAGGCCAGCTCAGCCAGGCGCTCCACGACATTCTGATCAACGCCGATCAGGCCATGGCAGGCGGCGGGGTCATCGTGGTGACGGCGGCGAACATGGTGTTGACGGCAAAAACAGAGCCTCCATTGCCACCCGGCAATTATGTGAACATCTCCATCAGCGACCAGGGCAAGGGCATTGATCCCAAACATCTGGAAAAGATCTTTGACCCCTTTTTCTCTACCAAACAGGAAGGCAGCGGCCTGGGTCTGTCCACAGCCTTCTCCATCATCCAAAAACATGGCGGCCATCTCACCGCCTCCTCCACCCCCAACGCCGGGTCCGCTTTTACCATCTACCTCCCGGCAAGCGGCGGCTCCCCCTCCCCGGAGCCGGCCATCATGGCCCCGGGGGATACCGGCCACGGCAAAATCTTGGTGATGGACGACCAGCCCCCGGTGCGGGAAACCTTGGGTAAAATCCTAGTGCACCTGGGTTATCAGGTTGTCTATGCTGCTCATGGGGCTGAAGCCCTGGAGAAGTTCGCCCAGGCCCTGGATGAAGACGCTCCCTTTGCCGCGGTGATCTTAGATCTCACCGTGCCCGGGGGCTTGGGCGGCCAAGAGACCTTGACAAAACTACGGGACCTGGACCCCCGAATAAAAGCTATCGTCTCCAGCGGCTATGCCGACGACCCCATAATGAGCAGATTTGCCGAGTATGGCTTCCAGGGGGTGATGCCAAAACCCTACCGGGTTAAAGACATTAGGGAAATATTGACCGCGGTGTTGCAGGGTTAAGTATCGGCTCGCGGTAAAACCACCTAACTTGTTCATTTTTTAAAGGCGGCTTTAATCGGCGGTGGATTGGTCGCGGCGGCGGGATAAGGCCTGGACGATCTTTGCTTTCACCGTTTCCACGGAAAAAGGTTTAACCACGAAGGCATCCGCCCCGGCTTTGATGGCCTCCATAACTTTGTCCGGAACCCCCTCGCAAGAGATGACGACCACCGGCAAGTCCTTGGTCAGAGGGTTCTCTCGAATGCTTTTTATCAATTCTATACCGTCCAGGACCGGCATGTTTAAGTCCGTGAGAACGAGGCCGATATTCTTGGCCATCAATATGGGCCAGGCAGTGTTGCCATTGTCCGCCAAGAAAACCTGGGGGAAGCCAAGTTGTTTGATAATGTGGCTCAACATCTCCTGCATCATCGGGTGATCGTCCACCACCAGGACTGGAGTATGGAACTTGTTGAAATCGCTCATGCCTTATCCTTTGCACCAAAGTCAGGACTTCTAGAAAAGTCCTCTCCCCGCATGAGGTATTGATCTATCCTGAAAAGCGCTAACGTCCGTGGCGCATCAAGATAATAACCGGCATTATCCTCTTTCTCACTGGCGTCTGGTCAAATCGACAGCAACTCTTGCAGCCGGTCAAATTCATGGCTCAGTGCCGCCACCAGTGACCGGGCCCGGTCTATCTCGCCGTTTTTTCCAGCCAATTCCACCTGCCAAGCTGCTTCTCTCAAAACCTCCGCGCTGATGCTGGCTGCCGCTCCTTTTATGGAGTGGGCCTGCTCTTGGAGGCGCAGCGCGTCACCCGCCTCCAGGGCCTGGTGGATTTCCTGGAGTTGGTGGGGTGTGTGCTCAAGAAAGGTTTTTAGGAGCTCCTCCAGGAGGTCTTCATCTCCATCAATTCTTTCCAAAAAGGCCGCCCGATCAAAAATCTCCCCCATAGAATGACTCCTCTTTATTTCTCTGCCAGCATTGCCATTATTCCCAGGTCTCCTCAAATCTATCGGCCATTTCCTGAAAGGCCTTGAGCGCCTGGGGAGCAAAATGCTGGGGCAAAGTGCGGCCTTCTCCTTCCGGAATAAGGCGGCAGGTGGTCTCATGGTCCCGGAAGGCCTTGGAGGACCGGCTGATTGCGGAGAGCATCGCGCTAGCGGGGACGCCCGCTCCGGCATCCACGGCCTGGTGCGCATCCCCCGCGCTCCGGAAGAATGCCGGCGCCTCCACCAGGAATCCGCCTCTTTCCGCCGCCGCCAGGAAGAGATTGTCCGGGAACTGATAGCCAACCGCACCCTGGACGAAGAAATGCAGGAGCGAATTTACGCGGCCATTATGCCCCTCATTGTTAGAGGATAGGAGCGGACAGAAGTAAAGAACGGGTTCGAGCCCAAATTCAATGTTACTAATCAGATTACCAACAGAAATTAATTCCTAGTAACACGTCACTGTATTTCTCATGCGCTTAATCCACCGCGGTAATAACTACTTAAGATAGTAAATGGTTTCCCGGCGATAGATTGAGCATTCGGTGAATTTATTTTAGAGTAAACTGTGCTAAGGTTTATCAGGCATTTGCTGGCCGGGGATAAATCATCAGGGCTGGTGGGGGCGAAGAGGTTTGGGGGAAATTTTACGGCCATTCCGGAAGGTTTAAGAGGTTAGCGGATTATGGGCACTCCAGTGGATAGGATCAACATCCGGCGGCTGCTTACGGGTTTAGGCCTGCTGGTGGTGCTGTTGCTGGCGGTGGCCTTTGTGTTGGGCCTGCTCTCTCTGCAG